>Ga0316204_10000466_pt1 | contig 149076 bp, 137 predicted proteins | sample 6monrhotite_MG_2_FD_205661 | JGI IMG/M metagenome (GOLD analysis project Ga0316204, IMG submission 205661) | Microbial mat bacterial communities from mineral coupon in-situ incubated in ocean water Damariscotta River, Maine, United States -... | ecosystem: Environmental > Aquatic > Marine >... | reverse complement strand
ATTCTGGCGTTGAGTTTACTTACAACGTTGCTCAATCAAATCTGAAAAGTATTGGTTTTCAACTTTTTCTGGAAAAAAATTTCCCCATCAAGTTAGGGAGCACCGTATTTTCTCTTGGTTTTGGAGTAATACATGAGAGCACTAATAAATATCTCGGTGAGCTTAAAGATGTACAAAGTAAAGAAAATCAAACGTTTTTGGTTGTCAGGCCATCTATAGAGTTTTAATCGGAACAATCTAGTTTAAAATCAAAAGCTATCCAATAAATTAAACTGTTCATCAATTTCCCTGGGAATCGGCACTAAGGTAAGTATTCCATCACTAATTTCAATGCCGGTAGATTCTATTAATTTAAATTCATTAACCAATTCAGCTTGTCCCATTTCAGTCTCTTTTTTGAATGCCTCAAAATCACTTTTCAATTCAGATTTAAATTGCTTAGCTTCCCGCTCAAACTGCTCACGAAATTGTCTCATTTGAGACTCAATTTGGTTCTTATAAATTTTGAAATCCTCAGACAAAGAAGTGATTGTAATGTCACCTTCTTTTAGGTAAACATTGTAGTTTTTACCTTCGTTTACGACGATAAATTTAGTGCCTCGAATACCTAATATTGCCAGTTTAACGCCAACTCTTACAGGTTTTGGACGTTGTATTTTAGCAATGTCGAATATTACTGAGCCATTGTCTACATTAAGATAATCAATGGCATTAATACTCAATTGAGACTTTTCTTTCATAACGATTTTGGAACCATCAATCCAGCGGATGAACGCTTCTGAATTTTCCTGAGTCCGTAGCTGATTGCCGATATGTAAAAAAGCCCCCGATTCATTGATAAGCTGGGGTTTTGATTTTTGATCCTGGCGAATTAATATTTCACCTTGATATTTTGCAAGCTGACCGGCCTGGTTTACAGTCTCATTAATGTTTGAGCTGCCATTAACTGCGCTAACAAAAAACACAGTCAGCAAGAAAACCAGTGATTTTATGTTCTTACTTATCATATTGATTAGTATATTTTTTCAATTTCAAGATTATTGCGAACGAAAATCTCATCTGTCATGTGTAATTTATTCGGAAGGTAATTATTTAGGGTTAAGGTAGCCTGATAAAAATGACAGATTTACCTTGTTTGCTTGAATAATGTTTTGCAATGTTTTCAATTTCTTTCTCAGTCAGTGGCTCCGACATGGCAAACATCATTTTATTGACGCGTACGTGGGCTTTGTAATCGTTCAGAGCTTTTATTAAATAATCGCGACGTTGCCCTGCGATTGAAGGCACCAAAGGATCAATGCTATTACCGTTAATGCCATGGCAACGATCACACTTTTCTGCCCATTGTTCAGTTGTTAATGGTATACGAACATCCGGTGCTTTAGGTAATTGTGTAACATAATATGCAGACAAATTTGCGATATCTTCTGTGCTCAGAGTCGACACCATAGATTGCATGATTGGGTGATTACGTTCACCAGTTTTATAGGCAAGAGTTGCTTTAGAAAAATATTGTGGATCTTGGCCAGCCAGACTTGGAGTATCAGCTGACGTGCTATTGCCTGCTTCTCCATGACAGCCATTGCAGGAAGCTGCTGCAATAGTAGCTCCCTTTGTAACATCGCCATTGGTTTTTGCAGTACTTGGCAGCGGTTTTTGAATCGCATAAAAAAGTGAGATATTTTCGATATCTTCATCACTTAACATGCTCACCGCTAGCTGCATCATCGGGTCTTTACGACTGCCATTCTTGTAAGCTTTAATCACGCTTACTAAATAGTCTTTATGTTTTCCGCTGAGCAGAGGGATGCCAGGAAATGCACCATTACCTGTTGGTCCATGACAAGAGCCACAAGCGCTTGCTAATTTTTTTCCTGCTGCTATTGGATCAACAGTGGGCGAATCTGATGTTTCAGCTGCAACTATTAACGGTGGATCTAAACTAGAATAAAACCCAGTGACTTGTGACATTGCTTTATCGCTTAAAGTGCTAACGGCTTTTCGCATCTTGGGTTCAACGCGCAATCCGTCACGATACGCTTTTAACTGAGCAAACAAGTAGTCGAGATGTTGACCTGCCAAATGAGGTACATTCTCTGTGGTGCTAACACCCTTCTCCCCATGACACTGAACACAGCTTGATTCCGCTATGGCTTTTCCTGCTTTAATTTCGGAGGGAGAAATAAAAAGTTTATTGTGTTGTAAAGGCGTATTTTCATCAGCATTAGCTGAGGCGTTAATGGATAGTGGCAGCATCACCATCATAAAACTAACAATATGCGAGACCTTATTCATGAATTTCTCCTAACCAATAGTCCGCGCTTCGCTTTGCTGCCGATCAGCTATCTCCTTAGGTAACTTATATAACCAAAGCTGATACATTGAAACTATCCACATATAGGCGAAAGACGCACCCATCAATCCACCACTAATCATTACAACCCACGCAAAGGGCTCAAAGATTTTAGTTAAGTACCAGGAGAAAACGTCTAACATAATGCACACAAAAGGCGTTGCAACAACAAGACATTTTAGCCATACTGGCCTTAAAAAAGCATGGCTAAATATTAAGCTCATTAGAAAAAATATGAAAGTCATACCAAATAAATGGATGTGTGACACACGTACAAGAGTAAATATATCAGCACCATTATCAAGTTGCGCGGTTTTTATTACATGTTCATAACCGCTTAAATTAGGTATATGTGGATTATTGCCGTCATGACAAGCGGAGCAACGCTGTTCAATAATTGCTTTAACTTTATTTTCAAATCCAGCTTTAGTCGCTCCCTCATGAATCCAGGCACTGATAATGTTCGCTTCAGTCACAGGTAGCATATTTGCCATCGGTCCTTTCAAGGCTGCTTCAAGTTTCGTATCTGTTTTGCTACCACTATATGCAATGATCAAATCTTGTACAGACAGCGATGGGTTCCCATCACGTCCTGCATGTGACTCAAATACATAGATCATCGCAAATATGTAACCACAACCCAGCACCAAAAGAGTGCCTGTATAAAGAGTCCGAATACTAGGTGGTAATTCCTGAAAATGTAGATATAAACGGTGAGGGGCGTGTTGACTCATGTACTCTGTCTCCGGGATAAAGCAAATATAAAAATGCTGAGAGGGTGATTTATTTTACAAGGTTGATTCTAATGAAAATAGGCTTTTAGAAACTTGAACTTGTTTGGTGAATAAGCATCACGAGGGGAAGCAGTGACGAAGCGTTTCTGTGTCCCCCATGTGATTGTTTTTAATTTTAACACATGCTTCACATTCAAAAAAAATTTACTTTAGTGATGAATAGTAAGCAGCTAGATTTGCCATATCCTGATTATTCAAGGCTTTAGTAAACATCGCCATCATGCCATTTGCACGCGCACCAGATTTAAAATCCTGTAATTGTTTGATGAAATAGGTTTCATCCAAACCCGCTAGAGGTGGATTAGGTGGTGTTCCTTCTCCATTCGCGCCATGACATCCCGCGCAGCTTGCAGCTTTTTCTTTTCCGGCAGCAATATCACCTTTTGCCATCGCTAAGCCTGCAAATGTCAGCAGTACAATTACACACATGGTAAGAAATAATGATTTTTTCATTGCTCTACTCCTTTGCTCATTTAATAAAGTTATTGTTAACAGGTTTAAATCGTTTGATGGTTATCATGGTTTACTCTTTCATTGAGCTTCCATCATCTGCAGTTTACTGAAATTGTATTTTTTAATGTTTTAGGATTCGATTACTTACAAGATTTAGTTTCTAATTATTCTTTGCGCCTTCATTGATCCACTTTCCAATAATTTCAATATCTTCCTCACGCAGTTTTGCTCCATCTTTGGGCATATTGAGGGAAGGATCAGCTTTATGCTCAACCAAAACATGCAACGTACTTGCGAAACTGATTCCCGGTTGGATGACTGGTCCTAATTTTGTGCCTTTCATGATGCTTTCATAATTTTCCACACTAAAACCACTTGCCACATGGCCAATGCCACCGCTCTTATGACAAGAACCACAATTTTCCGTCAATATCGGCAAAACCTGAGTTGAAAAACTCACGCCTTCTTTGTTAGGGCTGCAAGCGATGGTTAGCAGGCAAGCGAGAATGATGCTAAGCCGAAATAATATTTGCATTGATAATCTCCTTAGCTAGATAAAGGCAAGCATTTTGTGTTTGCACAGAGGGAGGCTCTGATATTAAAACATGAATGACGGAGAGCAGTTGCATAGCAGAAATCAGCTCATTTCACATCTAAATTAATGACTCGATCTGGCTGTCATAAATTTGTAGATTTTAAATTCCCTCTGTATGCCTAACTTTTATTAACATTATACATTAGATCTACAAGCATCTTGTAGTATTTTGTTAATTAAGTTTCGGCAAATCAAATCTGCGACGATGTAAGTATAAGTACCTATAGCGGAATGGCGCTGATTGATTTTAAAATCTGAAAAATAGAAATGGATGAAATAATTCAAGTTGAATCGGACAAAAAACATTTTATCCCCCGCTAGTATTAAGTTTATTTGTTATAATGATTTCTTTAAATTATCTTGTCTAACTTGAAGTAAAAACTAAATGAATTTATCAAGTATTCTAGTTGTCACCGCCCCCCTCCACCTAGATAGCTGCATCACTCAACTCAATTCATTACCTGGCATTAGCGTGCATTTTAGTGATATCGAATCAGCTCGTATTATCATTATACAAGAAGCCGAATCGATTAATGCTGAAGTCGATGGGCTAAAATGCATTAAAGCATTGCCACAAGTATTATTTGCCGAGATGGTATACCACTATTTTGAAAATGATACTGAAGCGAAAGTGCGTATGCCTAAGGATCTGGATGAGATGCAAGGTCTGAGTTTTACATTGTAATCTCTTACAAAAAATATTCTTGTCATTAAATTGCAACATTATTGTGAATCGATTGGTTAAAGGGAAAATTTTTTAAGGAAGCGTACATGAGCATAACACGACGAGATTTTTTAAAATCCAGTATTGCTGCTGCGACAGCTGCAAGCGTGGGTATACCTATAAATTCAATTGCCCAGGCGGCTGCAGGTAAAATTGAAAGCGATTGGCGTTGGGATAAAGGCGTGTGTCGTTTCTGTGGTGTCGGTTGCGGTATCCAAATAGCCACCAAGAATGGTCGTATCGTTGCAACAAAAGGCGATCCAGATTCACCCGTGAATCGTGGATTGAACTGCATCAAAGGCTACTTCAACGGTAAAATCCTTTATGGAGAAGATCGCCTTACTCAACCCTTGTTGCGCATGAGAAACGGCAAGTTTGATAAACAAGGGGATTTTATACCTGTGTCATGGGCACGTGCTTTTGACGAAATGGAACATCAGTTCAAAAAGTCTTACGCTGAACTCGGTCGCACAGGTGTTGCGATTATGGGCTCCGGACAATATACCGTTCAAGAAGGCTATGCTGCTGTCAAGCTCATGAAAGCCGGATTTCGCAGCAATAATATCGAACATACCGATACAATGGTTTTGTGGGGTGCAAATATGGCGGAAATGCACCCAATCCTATGGACACGTATTGCTGATCGACGCCGCACTAATGAGAACGTTCGAATTGTCAATCTAAGTACTTATAGCAATATGTCATCCGACCTAGTGGATATTGAAATCATCTTCAAGCCACAGACAGATTTGGCCATTCAAAATTATATTGCACGTGAAATCATTAAACGTAATGCTGTTAATTGGGATTTTGTCAACAAACATTGTGTGTTTGCCACTGGGCGAGTACTAGAGTATTGGCACAGCGGCACCATGACACGCCGCGTACCGGAATTACACCTCGCTGTACCCTCTGCGATGTTGTATATGAATCCGCAGGATGCTCATCAACGTGGCTTGAAACGCCTGGATCGAATCACGTCGAGGAAAGATAAAGGCTCTGGTGGAAACTCATGGCGGGCGTAACCGCATGCCTCGCGGAATGGTTTTTGTGCCCTGGTTTGACGAGGCTGTGTTTATTAACAAGTTAACACTGGATTCAACTTGCCCCATCTCCAAACAAACTGACTTTAAAAAATGCGCAGTAAAAATTTATAAGGTGCAACAAGCATGAAAAATAAGCGCATCATTTTCGTTATTGTTGCCTGTTTCTCAGGGTGGGGTGGTCAAGTATGGTCTGCTCAAAGCATGGCAGATCATGAAATGGGCTTAAGTAATATAAGCGTGTTTGAAACACCAACACCAAAAAACTTCGAGTACAAAGGAAGTATGCCTGGCGCTGATCCGGTTTTGCCGCGTGCGTATCCTGGCGCCCCACCACAAATTCCTCACCTCATTGAAATGATGACGCCAATTACAGCAAAGCTGAATTATTGCCTGGCTTGCCATGACCAAAAAGGCAAGTATTTTAAAAAAGGACAACAACAACCAACATTTACTCCACCCAGTCATTACACCGACTTGCGCCACTCACCCGATAAAGTTTCAAACAAAATTATCGGTGCCCGTTATATTTGCACTCAATGTCATGTTCCACAAGCAGACGCAAAACCGCTTGTTAATAACAACTTTTAGAAAAATACGAAATTATGGATGCAGGCAGACGGGGTATCTTGTTTGGAAAGTATTTTACTCGAACGGGTAGGGAAGACTGGCAGAAAAATCAGTCTACCAAGGGGCCAATGCCATCCTGGTATGGACCCTGAGTGAAAACGTAAACACTTAATTCGCCTAGTTATACATACTCATAACGGTTAAATATCAGGTCGTTTACACTCGATGTAAATGGCCCTGGGATGTGATTTTTTGCCGCTCTCCACTCCTGCGTATTATCTTGACTATAATATATTTATGACAAAAGACATTTAAGCCAAGCACGTTTTGGGATCCGCCAAAAAGGAGTGAAAATAGATGCTTGAAATCGAAGGTAAACCTCCCCAGCTCACGAATCAAGTGTGTGAAGAGTTGTTTTGCCAGCGAAAATAAAAATTCGCTACGTTTTATCAAAGCAAACTGTAAAACAGCCTTCTAGATTTTGGACTGCGCAGAGTGACGATATCATAATTATTCAGAGATGTATTACGTAAAAAAACTACCTCAGTAATGGGAGGCACTATGAGCGCGAAACCCAAGACCCAGAGCATGGCCCTGTATTGTGATTTCGAAAATATCGCCATCGGCGTATGCGATGCCAAATATGCAGCATTTGATATTCAAAAGGTGCTGGAGCGTCTGCTACTCAAGGGCAACATCGTCGTCAAGAAGGCCTACTGTGATTGGGAGCGCTACAAAGAGTTCAAGGCGGCCATGCATGAGGCGACCTTCGAGTTGATAGAGATCCCTCATGTGCGTCAGTCAGGTAAAAATTCAGCCGATATCCGCATGGTTGTGGATGCGCTGGATCTTTGTTATACCAAAGCGCACGTCGATACCTTCGTGATCATCAGCGGTGATTCAGATTTTTCCGCGCTTGTCAGTAAACTACGAGAGAACAATAAAGTGGTTATTGGTATCGGTGTTAAGAACTCCACCTCTGACTTACTAATCTCCAACTGCGACGAGTTTATCTATTATGATGACCTGATGCGAGAGGCTGAGAAACAGCATAAGGCCAAGCGCAAAACCGCATTGAAGAAGACTGCAACTAAAGCAGCTAGCAAGTCCGAGGAGAAGAAACAGGAAGCAATGGACCTGGTGCTAGAAACAGTTGAAGATCTATTTGAAGAACGTGGTGAGGAAGAGAAGGTGTGGGGCTCAATGGTAAAGCAGGCATTGAAACGGCGTAAGCCCGGCTTTAGTGAAACCTATCACGGCTTTCGCACTTTTGGAAAATTACTGGAAGAGGCACAGGCGCAAAAGCTGCTGGAGCTGGAACACGACGAGAAGTCGGGTGGTTATATCATCAAGAGTTTTGCACATGAAGAGTAAACCCAGCTCTACAAGAATGGCGAAAAATCGGCAAGTGGGGAAACCAGCGAGAGGTGAAGGAAATCGTTGTAAAAGCACGAAGGTAGATATAGTCGGGTATGCGCGAAAGTGCAATAAACTCTTGGATGTAATTTTCTACTAGGGGAGATAACAATGAAACTCTATTTAGTTCAACATGGTGAAGCGTGTGCAAAGGATGTTGATTCCGAGCGGCCGTTAACCGAGCAAGGCAAGGCAGATATTGAACGGCTAGCTGCATTTCTCAAACAGGCCGGTGTGCAAGTTAAGCGGATTATTCATAGCGGGAAGTTACGAGCCCGGCAGACGGCCGATGGTTTGGCTAGTGCCGTAGCACCGGGGATTGAACCGGAAGAGACTGATATTATTAATCCCAACGATAACCCAAAGGCATTTGACTGGCAAAGTGAAAGCTGGAGCAACGATACGCTGGTGGTTGGGCATCTACCTTTCATGACCAAGCTGGTTTCGCATTTACTTGTTGATGATGTCGACCGGCTTATCATCGCTTATCAGCCGGGTAGTATTGTGTGCCTGGGACGTATTGACGGGCAATGGCAGCTTGAGTGGATGATCAGGCCGGAACTATTGAGATAAAAAAGCCAGCTAGAGACCTTCCAGCTCATGCTTTTGTACTAATGAGAGGATGGAATGCAGGGTATTTTTCATGTGTATCACATCAGGCGTGGGAACAAGTTTTTGTCTGATCTGCTCCGAAGAAGTGAAGGGTGCCAGATAAGGCAGATACTTTTCCTTTAGCAACGGATTATTTACGTATTCTAGAAAACACATGCTAATGTACATGTGGGATAAATCTTTCGCATATTGTGATCCCATACTGGTGCCACCAAGATGAAAGACGGCATCAGTATCTAGATAGTCTACCTCCCATCCCTCGAGATAAGACAGTGCCAACATGACGTGTAAGGTATCAAAATAATTAATGTAATCTTTGATGAACCTGCCATTTGATAAGCCAATTTCAGCCAGCTTTGATTTAATGTCTGGCGACACCTTTTTATAAACGCGCGCATCAACATGGTATTCCATCATGATTCTCTTCAATTGTGGCGTATTGAAAAAAAGAAAAAACGTATGTGGGTACAGCATGCCACTATAACGATTTTCACCACGAAATATGGCTTTCATGAACTGATCATTTTTAAATGTTAGTTTTTTAAAGATATCCGGATCAAAAATATATAGATCATGATCAATGATTCCAAAATTTTTATCATTAGCATGAAAAAATAAATTAATGACTTCGCCGTGATTTATGCTGGATCGAGGCAAAGTAAAAAGTTTCAGAGCTGGCCGTCCCTTAAACTCCTTTAGCAATAAATCTTGTTCCCAACTCTTGGCCCCATTAAAAATCAGGAACACCTTTTGCCTTGGTGGTAACAGTCGTAAACAGGGAATTAAAAAGTGCAAAGTATTGGGCATAACGATGACGTAGAAATGATCACCAAGTTCAGTACTATGCTTCTTATGAAACGAACTTCCTAATTCCGTAAAGCGCCCCTTTTATTCTATACAACATTTTTTATTCTCTGCACTCGGCACAGTAATAGGAACTAAAAATTATACCTCACTTTTTTGTTTAAAAACAAAAGTCTCATGCTGTCTTAATTGCTAGCAAAAGCTAAAAGTAGTCTAATTATTATTCAATAGAGGGGTGCTTTCTAAAGCAGCAATTTGTCGCATCGTATTATCGGGTGAATCAACAAATGTGAATCTATTCTTAATATGCTCAGGATAGAGATACATAATTTATCACAAGCGTATTCCTTGTAACCTATAGGCCGGAAAAACGACATCGCTGGTGGAAATAATCGAGAGTAAAGCTTGTTTTTTTGAATTCAATACATGTTCTAATTTAATAGTCTAAACTTAAATCAGGGTGTCTAATGTGGTTTGAGGAGGAGTTCTTATGTCCGTAGGTAAATATTGTAACCGTGAAGTGGTAGCTGTCTCCCGTTATGATTCAATTAAGGAGGCGATCGGTTTAATGCGCCAGCATCATATTGGAGATGTAGTCGTGGTTGAAGGTGAAGCTGGTGTCAAAAAACCGGTTGGTATTCTGTCGGATCGGGATATCGTTATCGAATTGTTGGCGAAAGACGTGCCTCTGGATACCGTGCGAGTAAGCGATGTTATGAGCTATGAACTGGCAACTATACCAGAAGAAACAGATTTACTGGATGCGCTTGAGTTCATGAAAGTAAAAGCAGTGCGACGTTTGCCTGTGACCGACAACGAAGGCAACCTGGTCGGTTTGCTAACTACCGATGATGTATTGGAACTGATGGCTGAGCAACTGAATTCCATAGTGAGTCTGATTTCACGACAGCAAAAACACGAGCTTGAGCACCGGCCATGATTTCTGTCTTTTTTCTAGGAATTGCTATACGAGTAAGAGACAATGCAAATTACAACTAATCAACTAGCGCAAGCACGAGATACTTTGGAAACCTTGCTCGAAGAGATTGGGCTTGCCAATTATTTGTTTGATGTGGAGCCGCGAGAAGGGCAGTGGGGTGTTAACATCGAGTGTGCTATTGACGATGGCTGGGAAAGTTTTCAGTTAACCGTCTCTGAGGAATATATTGTTCGTGGTAAAGATGACGCCATTCTGCATCAGTTTTTGCTGGGCGAGTGGAGTGATGCGTTAAAGGCTTGCAAGAAAAAGTAAGATTGAAACCAATGAGCGTTAATCAATTTGATTTCTTTAGGTTCAGGGGGCTCAGTGTATTAGATGCGTGCAGATAAAGGGCGACACGCTTTTCCCCTATGGTTGCGAGCTGTGTTGACGATGTTTTGTTTTATCTTTATTGTTGTGTACTGGCGTGAACGTGGGATTGAAAACTTTCTGTGGTTTACTGACGTCGCATTTTTTCTAATTGTAATAGCCAGTTGGTTGGGTAGTTCATTTCTATTGAGTATGGCTGCAGTCAGTGTATTGTTGTTTGAAATGATCTGGAATATAGATTTCTTCAGTAAGCTACTATTTGACGCACATCTTTTTGGCATGAACGCAACGGAATATATGTTTGATCCGTCATTTCCGACAGTGATTAAAACGTTGTCGCTGGTTTTGCATGTTAGCTTGCCAGTGATGATGATTTATATGTTGATCAAGCTGGGTTATCATCGGCAGGCATGGAAAGCTCAAGTGGGCTTATTGTCGTTGCTTTTACCATTTTGTTACCTGTTTACAGAGCCGGAACGTAATATTAACTGGGTGTTTGGTATTGGCGGCGTGCAATCAATCATGCCTGGATGGCTTTATATCCTGCTGCAAATACTTTTAGTGCCACTTGTGATCTATCTACCTACTCATCTTTTGTTGTCGCGAATATTTAAGCAGGAAAAGTGAATTATTAACGATTCGTAAACAAACGATACCTACTGAATTATGCACACTGTAAATATTTTCCTATAAGCTTGATGGCAGCGTCCTTGCTGCCAACAGCATAATTCAGTAGGCATCCTTTATTTCCGACTTATTACTATATACACCTAAACCTCAATCGCTATGGGTATAGATGATGCCGGATTGTTTTTGCATGATACGCATGAATACAGGTCTCCTTCGGCAATATGTAATGACAAGTCAACAACACGAGTGACAATATTAATGCTTTTTATATTGACGTGATGATTGACATTATTAGCATGATTAGTCTAGAGAATTTATAAACTCAAAAAGTTTGTCTGTATAGCGAGTTCGGCTGATATCAATGCTGGCGTTATGGCTTCCTTTGATTTCTAAAAACTCCTTGGGTTCGTTGGCCGCTTCAAAAAGTCGCGCGCCATGTTTAAACGGAATAATTTCGTCATCACGACTGTGAACAATGAGAATGGGGCGACGAATATTTTTAACACTATCCATTACATTGTATTGATAGTGACTTATCCATCGAACCGGTAATAGAGGATACAATTGCGTGGCCAAATCAGGTACCGAAGTGAAGGAAGACTCAAGGATGACAGCTTTTGGCTGTTGCTTCGCTGCCAGATTGGCTGCAATGGCTGCCCCTAAAGAGCGACCCCAGACGATGATCTCTTCAGCCTGATAATGCTGAGTGTGAGTCAAATAGTTCCAGGCTGCTTGCGCATCTTGATATGTACCAGATTCTGAAATTTCTCCTTCACTTTGTCCATAACCGCGATAGTCAAAAATAAAAACACTCAAACCAAGTTCATGCATGGTTTGAATAGATTGTAATCGATGGGAAATATTACCAGCATTGCCGTGACAGAAAAGGGCGACAGCTTTTCCCTGGGGGTGTGGGATATACCAACCATGAAGTTGTACATTGTCTTCTGTCGTAAAGGTGATACTTTGATAGGGCAGGCCAATATTTTTAGGTGTTGAGCTAATCTCTCGACTTGGAAAGTCAGGAAAAAAAATGAGCTTGTCCTGGCGGAAATAAATCAGGGATGTAAGCAAGGCATACCCCAATATCAGTAACAATCCCAGGCTTAGCAGTTTCAAAGTGCTCCCCTTGATCTTATGTTGATGAAAGCCGTGTTTCGTCTAGCTCACCGCTATCAAACATGGTGAGTTCCCATGTATCCTCTGCAGATGAGTGACGTAAAATATAAATCCCTTTATCATCGCCCCTCACCTTGAAATAACGGTAATCCGGGCCTTGCCATTGATCCAGGGTTTCACTTACTGTCACACATCGATTACGAATAAAAAATCGTAAAGGTCGTTCTTCTGCCCGATAACCAGCATAACATTCGACGCGGATTATTAGATTATCAGTAATGGATTGCATAGTTATTTTCCTTCGTCAATAAACTTTAATCGAACCTTCGATCAACTTATTTTGTATTTCCGGTATGCCAGTTAACTGTTCACTAACTATGTTTCTTATTTCGGCGTCTATGTGTGTTAGGATTTTGTCTTCAGTTAATTGCAAACGTAAGTCTACCACTTGTGGCTCTTGAACCGGGCTTCCTATACGGCTAACCAGATAACATTGCGCCTGCTCTACCAGGGGAAGTTGCTTAACCAGTTTTTCACATATTTTCTGGGCAACAATATTGTAAAGCTTGCCCACATGCGTCACGGCGTTTTTTCCAGCGGCTGCTTCCATGTTCATGGGCCGATAAGGCGTGATGAGTCCATTGACACGGTTTCCTCGTCCTACTTCACCATCATCCCCCGCTTCTGCGGAAGTGCCGGTGACTGTCAAGTATATGTTGTCTTCATCTTTCCCATCAGCTGTGTTGACACTGAGTGTCACAGGTTTGTTGGATATTGTTTGGCTTACATTTTTTGACAGCTCAATAATTTTTTTCTTTTTTGTTTGATAATCGGTGATATCTGCCACATATTTGTCTACAAAAGCGCAGGCAATGGTAAGCGCGATGGAATCCCCCTGGCGAACCCCCATCACTTTTATATCTTCACCTATTTCCGGGTGAGCAGATTTCACGTCCGCGGAGTTGAGTTTTCGCTCCACTGCCATGACAAGTTGTTCCAGCTCGTCAAGCGGCGCGTAACCCACCCCACAAGAAGTATCATTGGCTAGAGCAATACCAGTTTTTTCCTGACGTAAATAGAGGTCAACTAACTCGCTTGAGCCAGGTCGTATCATGCTATGCAATTTCACATGTTTTTCTGGATCAAGTGCATGCATATGCATTTTCAACCAGGCGCGACTGGTCTCAATGATGATTTCATCAAGAGGGACTTTGAATCCTTTGTATTCACAGGTCGCTCGGCCAGCCAGAAATATTTCCATGGGTTCAATAACTTGACCACCATTGAATGCGGTATTTGATACGCCGCCCCAGAGCAGGGCTTTGTCCACGTTGTGGTGCAAAACTAGCCCAAAGTGATCTCGATAGTATCGGCTCAAGGTAAGACTCAGCTCTTCTGCTAACGCATCACAAATAGTGTCTGGATGGCCCAGACCTTTTCGCTCAACAATTTCCACAGCTGATAGAGAAGGCGAAAGTTTTGTAACAGGAGTAATCACAACTTGATACATAAAAAAACCTTTAGTTAAATTTACTCAGGATTTCGGTTGGCACTGGCAGCCATTCAAGTAAGACAAGTATTATTATGAGGGTGGTATAGAGTGATGTCACTATTATGTGGCCACGTATTCCTATTTTCCTCACACTCTGTTTTGCAATTCCGGCTACGCCATAATGTAACAATAAAAAACCTATTAAATTGCTAAACCAATAAGCAATAATGAAAGCTGGTAAATAAAAGTCTTGATCAATAAGACTGAAAGGGTAGGAAAAGGCGTACGCCAGGGGAATATTTACAAACATGTCGTTCCACCAGGACAACGGTGAAAGGATGAATCCGACTACAATCGCGACCGAACGGATGAGGGGTTTACTTTTTTCGGTTTTGCGATGGCTTGAATGGTGTGATGTGGAAGTCATTTTCTCCTGGTCTTTATCATTGTAAATTAAACCACAGTAGTTCCCGCTAATGACTCCATGAAGAGGAGTTGGGATTGATTTTGGAGTGACTTGGGCTAAGAATGCACTCGGAACGGAAAAATTAATCCCAACTCCGTTTCTAGCGATAATTGCTGATTAAACCAATAGATAATTTATATTTTGGGGTATAAGGGATAAATTAGCTAGAATAATAATATCCAGAAATAAAAATTTTACTACTTGCTTAAAAACAGTTTTCTAATTACCATTTTTCCCTTATTCTAGCAATTTGTAATGGATTAATTTTTCATTGAAGGAGATATAAAGATGAAACTCCCTTTGCAGATCACTTTTCGAAACATGGATGCTTCAGAAGCCATGGAGGCCGCGGTTCGTGAAAAAGCTGAGAAACTGGATCAGTTTTTTAGTGAAATTATGAGTTGCCGGGTGGTGGTGGAAGCCCGTCATAAGCATCATCATCAAGGTAATATCTATGACGTGCACATTGATATCAAGGTGCCCGGAAAAGAAATCGCCGTAAGCCGTGAAGCCGGTTTGGATCATGCGCATGAAGATGCATACGTTGCTATCCGCGATGCATTTAATGCGGCCAAACGTCGCTTACAGGATCATTCGGCGCAAATCCAACAACAGGTAAAAGTTCATGAGGCATTACCCCATGGTAAAATTATTCAGTTGAAACCTGCTGAAGATTACGGTGTTATTCAAACAGCAGATGGTCGCGAAATTTATTTTCACCGTAATAGTCTCCTGAATGCAGATTTAGATGAGCTGGAAGTAGGTGCTTCAGTGCGATTCCATGAGGAAAGTGGTGAACAAGGTCCACAAGCGAGTAGCGTGACTATTGAAGGTAAACATCATGTTGTGGCATAAACTCTAATCCTATTGCATCTCTGGGTGTCGGCTTTGCAGTCAGCCCCTTACATTAGGGGTGGCAGTGGTAAAGCAGTTTGCGATGCCAGCAACTCAGAATCAGTGTGAGTCACCGACTCGCATTATGGTCATTTAATTGTTAGCTGGGTTGCTTGAATTGCTCCAGAGGATCTACCTAGTCCTGTTCCTCACTCAGCTCCACTTCCATGCCACTCCACTCCATTCATCCTCGCTGTTATTAAATAGTTCGTTAACTAAATTACGAACCTATGGATTCAGGTTTAATTTACATCATTCAGGTGGTGTTTGTTGAGGAATTTCTATGGGCGACTCCGAAGGAGTATCCTCTGGCTGGTCGTGAGGAAAACCTAATGGTTCTTCAGTTGGAATTTCTGGTGAAGTATCTGGGGCCGGTTCCTCAATTGGTTGAACTTGTGGGATTTCTGGTGGTACAGTTGGCCTTTGTGTCTGGTAGGAAACGGCAGTGTTACTTGTGTTCCACATTGCGAGACTCCTGGTCAAAGCTTACGAGTAATATTGTACATCATTATTAATTATAGAATGCGAATAGTGAAAGTACATTGCAAAGGACAAGATTTATTTATCATGATTGGATTCGATAAAGTTCTGCATTTTATTTCCGGTTTTCTGATCTATAGCGTTACTCATGCTTTAGCCGTTTACATAGATATTGTTTTTTCTCCGTTAGTCATTATGTTGATTGTTTTGCTCATAGGGATAGCCAAGGAAATATTCGATAAGTTTACTCATGGGGATGTGGAAGTAGCAGATGTAGTGGCTACTGTAGTAGGTGGTTTTTTTGGCCTGGTAGTGTTAACCAGTAATTAAAAAACAAATAACGACATTAAAGGCAGCTTTAAACATTGATAGCTTCCATATATTTCCCCCAATAGTAGGGTCATCAATTCGGCGCAAGAAATAAAATAGCGAAAAAGCTAAGTGGTACAAAGCAAGTCATAAAAATAAATAATGCTACATACAAATATGCGATGATGCAAAACAGAGTATCAGACCAAGATTCTGTTTCAAGTGTTGAAAATATCTCTTTTTCGATGACATCAATAGATAATTTAATCGTCTCCATAGTTCACCTCTTGGGTTGAATTGTGAGATTAAATCTATACTCCTAATTGTAGCTTATAGAATTCAGTTGTGGCGTTTATATTTATGTTGTTGTATTTGTCATTGTGCTGAACTTCAGCATTTGTTGAATGTAACCTATAGTATGTTAAGGATATTTGAAAACGACATTGCAGGTGATTACTTATTAATCTTAGATGGGTTAGAAAAAAGAATTGCTCCCCACAACAAACGGTATGTGTGGGGTAACTAAGAATAGATTATTTACCAAGCAAGTTTAACGCTAGCTTGGAATTTGCGTTGGCTTGACCGAGCATTGCTAGTCCGGCGTCTTTTAGTATCATTGAACGCACAAGCTCTGAAGATTCTTTGGCGTAGTCAGCATCTTCAATTCGACTTCGTGAAGCAGAGAGATTAACGGAATAATTTTCCAAGTGACTAACTGTAGATTCAAATCTGTTTTGCAATGCTCCAAAGCCTGCACGTTGTGCTGTTACACTTGCGATTGCTGAATCAATTGTAGCAAGTGCTTTATTTGCCTGGTCTATGGTACTAATGTCTGTTGCGGCAACTTCCTGAAGTTGAGATGCCGTTGAAGCCGCAGTCGTCACATCTCCAGCATTTGAGCTAATAGCGGTAAATGCTTTGTCGGAGTCTAGGGTTACTTGCCCCGTTATAACCGCTGTGTCCGCTATACCATCAGCGGTTAACGTGAGTGTACTGCTTGCAGTACTCGCGGTTACATTACCTGCATTTGCCGTAGTCGTATCACTAATATTAATTGACTCACCCTCATTATGTGTCAAAGTTATTCCAGTTCCCGCTTGGTTTATTGAAGCCACCACTCCGGTTGAGCTGCTTTGATCATTAAATGCAGAGACTGCTTGTGATAGCGAATCAGCGCCGTTGCTAGCGTCAATTGCAAATCCCACTGTGTTTGAAGCGCCGTTAGCTGATGTTATATTGAGCTGATAGCTGCCAGCAGCGCTGAACTCAAGATTTACTTCACTTTTGGCTGTGGCTGTAACACCGGTTTGATCTGAGCTGAGGTTGATGGACTCTGCAACTGATTTTGCGGAATCGCCAGCTGAATAATTGATTGTTTGTGTGCCTTCCGCACCACTGATATCTATGCTTCCACCGGCTGCGATTCTATCTCCGACAGCCACTGATGAGCCTTCTCCGGCTATTTCATATTTACCGTACTGTCGAGTGTCAAAGTTTGCCATTGTGGCAGTTGTAGTTTGATGGGCATTAGCTCCTGTTTGAAATAGTGCCGTATTAAATGAACCGTCGAGAAGTTTTTGTCCATTGAATTCGGTTGAAGATGCAATTCGATCAAGTTCTGAATTTAGTTGTCCTACTTCCTGTTGCAATGAATTCCTGTCACTACTGGTATTTGTACCATTCAAAGACTGCACTGTAACTTCTCTCATCCGCTGGAGCATCTCTGTTGTTTCTTGCAATGCGCCTTCTGCAGTTTGTGCCAATGAAATCCCATCATTCGCATTGCGAATCGCAACATTAGTGCCTAGGATTTGTGATGTCATTTTTGCAACTATTGCCAGCCCGGCTGCATCGTCTTTACCACTATTAATACGTTTACCAGAAGACATCCGTTCCATAGGTGTTTTTAGTTTATTGTCAACGCTGTTAATATTTTTTTTCGCGTTTATGGAAGAAATATTGGTATTAATGATGGCCATAATTACTTGCCCCTTGGCTGTAATTGAGTAGAACAATGGGTGTAGAATGATATAACTTGTTTTCGGTAGGGTAGGGTATTTTGCAAGAACTGATATCTACTAATGCGATCTGTTTCAACAAAAATATGAAACAGGCTATTATTGTGGTCTGCAAATTTCATGACAAATATTTGTTTTCTGGTCTGTTTAAGGATTGACCGAATATGTCCTCAGAGCAATGGTATCAAAAATCAATAAACACGGTTGTTGCTGATCTCGAAAGTAATACAGTGGACGGCTTATCTTCAGATGATGTCAAAGCACGTCTAAAACAACATGGCTTAAATGAACTTCAAGAAAGTGACAGACGATCTTTATTGAGCATTTTCCTTGGTCAGTTAAAAGATTTTATGATATTTGTTTTGATTGTTGCTGCGGTGATATCCGGTATCGTCGGTGAACTTCAGGATACGATAGCGATTGTTGTTATTCTGTTACTCAATGCAACTATTGGTACTGTTCAAGAATTTAGAGCTGAAAAAGCAGTTGCGGCCTTAAAGGCAATGTCTGAGCCTGAAGTTCAGATTCGACGTGATGGCCAGAAAAAAATCATTCCTTCGAACCAGTTAGTGCCTGGGGATATTGTTTTTCTTGAAGCGGGTAATATTGTTGCTGCTGATCTGCGATTGATTGAATCATTTGATATACAAGTAGACGAATCATCGTTAACTGGTGAGTCACTTCCCATAGATAAAAGTGCCGATATTGTATTTGATGTTAATTTGAATACTACAGAACAGTCTAACATGCTTTTCAAAGGGACAATGGTGACTAATGGGCGTGCAGTGTGTATTGTTGTAGCAACTGCTATGGAGTCTGAAATTGGTAAAATTGCCCGACTGTTAGAGCAAAGTGAAATTCTACGTACACCATTGCAACGTAGATTAGCGAAATTTGGAAAACGCTTAGGCATCGCTGTATTAGCGATTTGTGCACTCATTTTTGTTCTTGGATTATTGCGTAGCGAGCCGGTTACACTAATGTTTTTGACTGCTGTGACACTGGCTGTCGCTGCTATCCCCGAAGCACTACCTGCCGTTGTTGCCATATCGCTTGCGATTGGCGCTCACAAGATGAGTAAACACAAAGCATTAATTCGTCGTTTACCCGCTGTAGAAACGCTGGGTTCTGTTACTTACATCTGTTCAGATAAAACAGGTACGTTAACTGAAAATAAAATGCATCTGGATTTTATTTTTTATGACGATGAGAAACATTCAATAATATCGGAAGCAGCTACTGCGGACTCTACAGCTCAACTCATCGGTCAGGCAATGGCGCTCAATAATGATTGCCAAGCGGACAATAATCATATTGTCATGGGGGAGCCTACCGAAGTCGCAATTTATAATGCTGCTCATGAAAGTGGTTTTAATAAAACAAAGCTTGAGAAACTATTTCCCAGAGTTGCGGAAATTCCCTTTGATTCCACTCGAAAATGTATGACAACGCTTCATCAAAGTGCAGACGGGGTGGTTGCTTTTGTCAAAGGCGCGCCAGAAAAAGTCTTAACATTTTGTCAGTATAAAACCAGTGATGAAATGCAAGCGCTTCTTGAAAAAGCTGATTTACTTGCGGCAGAGGGATATAGAGTACTGGCATTTGCCATACGTAAATTTGATGTCTTACCGGAAGATGTTTGCGCCGATAAAATTGAAAGAGATTTTTGCTTTTTAGGTTTTGCAGGATTGATCGACCCGCCACGTCAGGAAGCTGCCGAGTCTGTTAAACTTTGTAAACGCGCAGGCATTACCCCTGTGATGATTACTGGGGATCATGTTGGTACTGCACGTGCGATAGCGATACGCCTCGGTATTGCAGAAGAGAGCGACCAGGTGTTATCAGGTACTGATCTTGAAAAACTTAGCAACGCAGAATTGGAAGCACAGGTTTCTCATATTCGCGTATACGCACGTGTGACACCAGAACAGAAAATTAATATAGTGAAAGCATTGCAGGCTTGTGGCGAATTTGTCGCAATGACTGGTGATGGTGTAAACGATGCTCCTGCATTGAAACAAGCTGAGATAGGTGTAGCAATGGGGGGGAAAGGCACCGATGTGGCAAGAGAGGCTGCTGATCTAGTATTGTTGGATGATAATTTTTCTACCATTGTAGCCGCCATCGCAGAAGGTCGTCGAATTTTTGATAATATTCTGAAATTCATAAAATACACCATGACGTCTAACTCAGGTGAGATATGGACGTTACTACTTGCTCCTCTATTCGGTTTACCGATACCTCTGCTGCCCATTCATATTTTATGGATAAATTTAGTGACCGACGCATTACCAGGATTAGCGTTAACAGCCGAGCCAGCGGAGCGTGGAACAATGGCTTGTCCACCGCGTTCTCCGAATGAAAGCATATTCGCTCACGGTATATGGCAACATATGCTATGGGTTGGTTTACTGATTGCTGGGCTCTCAATATTGTCTCAAGCCTGGTCCTACCATTCAGGGTCTTCACACTGGCAAACTATGGTGTTTACCGTGCTGACGCTTTGTCAGCTTGCTAATGTGTTAGCTATTCGTTCTGAGCGAGAATCGTTGTTTACCCTCGGGCTTATGTCAAATAAGCCACTGCTTGGTGCCGTATTGTTAACCATTTCACTTCAGCTTGCGGTCATTTATGTCCCTTTTTTACAGAATATTTTTCATACTGAATCGTTGACTCTCTTTGAGCTCTTGGTTTGTTTTGCATTAGCATCCATTGTGCTTTTTGCGGTCGAGCTGGAGAAGTTGTTGGTACGCCGTGGGAAAATTTATACTGCTTAGAAATATCCAGATAAGAATTGAAAGAGATGAAGTGTGTGATTATTAATCGATAACACACATTTTACAATTTTTCTTATAATCCACTTATTTTCGGTTTATCTGTAATTTATTGCGGCGTAAAATAGTCTTCTATTTTTTCCTATATACATTTAAAAATGACTCCCATAATTGAAGTTAAAAACCTTGTTAAACACTATGGCGATGTGAAAGCCGTTAATGATTTGAGTTTTGCGATTAAACCGGGAATATGTTTCGGTTTACTCGGCCCAAATGGTGCTGGAAAAAGCACGACGATTGAAATGATTGAAGGAGTTTTGGAGCCTACTTCAGGTGAAATGTTTTATCGTGGTGATGTGATTGGCGAGCGCTTTAAAAATGAAGTGGGGATTCAGTTTCAAGCTACTTCACTGCAAGAGTTTTTAACCGTGCGAGAAACATTACTATTTTTCAAACGCCTGTACACTAAAACCCTTGAATGGGACGAGTTGGTGCAATTATGTTCTCTTGAAGACCTTCTTGATCGGGATAATAAAAAGCTTTCCGGTGGTCAGCGACAACGGCTACTACTCGCATTAGCGTTAGTTAATGACCCTCAAATTGTTTTTTTAGATGAGCCAACAACAGGGCTGGACCCACAGGCAAGGCGGAATTTTTGGGATTTAGTGCGACTGGTTAAGAGTCGTAATAAAACCATTATTCTGACGACTCACTATATGGAAGAGGCAAATGAGCTTTGTGATGAAGTTCTTATCATCGATAAGGGTAAAATAATTTCACAAGGCACACCAGATGTTTTATTAGACAATCACTTTGGTCATTCGATTGTTCAAATTCCTATAACTGAAATGCCAGTAGATGTATTGTCCAGGCTGTCGATTCGACATTTAGTGCGGGATAACTGGGTTGAATTTCAAACTCCCAATCAACAACAGACGATTGAGCAGCTATTACAGCTGGGCATATCTCTAAGTGGTATGCGAATACGATCTTGGAGTCTTGAAGATCTGTTTTTAGAATTAACCGGTAAGGCACTTAGACAATAATATGAAACGCTTTCTTGCTGTTTTACAAGCTCGTAACATTGAATTTCTGCGCGATCGATCTGCGCTGGCGTGGACTTTTATCATGCCTTTTTTATTGATTATTGGATTTGCGGTGATTTTTTCTGATGATGATAAAACGCTTTATAAGGTTGCTTATCTTGGAGATGTTGAAAGCAAGGCGGAAGGAATTGCATTTTATTCGACAAACCATGTGCAAATGATTGCTTATGAAGATGAACGTAAAGCGCTTGATAAATTAGTCCATCACCAAATTGATATGGTTATTAAAGAAGGGGTGATACCGAGATACTGGGTAAATAGCAGCTCTCCCAGTGGCTATATGCTCGAACGAATTTTATGGGGTAGTGGCGGTAAAGAATTTACAAAGCAGACAGTGGAAGGTGAAGAGATCCGTTATGTCGATTGGGTTGTACCGGGTATTTTATCATTTAATATTATGATGGGCTGCCTGTTTGGTGTAGGTTATGTTATTGTCAGATATCGCAAAAGTGGTTTTCTAAAACGCTTGAAAGCGACACCATTATCCGCATTAGAATTTTTGATGGCGCAAATGGCTTCGCGTTTGATCTTGATGATGGTAATTACCGTTATTGTCTATGTCGGTTGCGACTTGTTTCTAGATTTCAATATGCAGGGTTCTTATGTACTTTTGTTTATCACTGCCTTACTTGGTGCTATATGTATGATCTCACTTGGCTTGATGGTCGCAGCCAAGATATCCAGTGAAGAATTAGCCGGTGGTTTGCTGAATCTTCTTACTTGGCCAATGATGATTCTTTCTGGCGTTTGGTTTTCATTGGAAGGAACACACTCTTTTGTTCAGTATGCTGCGCAAATATTACCGCTCACACATTTGGTAGATAGCGCAAGAGCAATTATGTTGGAAGGTGCTGGAATAACTGATGTCGCTTATAATTTATTGGTGCTTTTGATAATGAGTATTGTTTTTCTTTTGGTTGGTGCAAAGGTCTTTCGTTGGGAGTAAATTAACCCTAACGTCGCAAAAAATATCGACTAAAAACCGCTTTGCTGCTTTTATAGCAGTCTATTAGCGTTTTCATACAGATTTTCTGGATCTCACTTAGAGTGACTAAGCTCAAACCAGAAAATATGCGCAAAAAACGCTACTAACCAAGCTCTAAAAGCTTTTTACTTCGATATTTTTTGCGACGTTAGGGTTAACTTATCCTGCTTTCAATTGCATTTTTAATAACAATTTACAAATAAATTTCTCTCATATTTACATCAAACAGGTTTTGCTTGATTCATGCTTTATCCCTTCGGTTCGAGGTTAATAGGTATGATATACCCATAGCGTTTGGGATTTAGGTATTAAGTGCGCGTCATATTTCTTTCATGGCAAGGCAAAATGACGCGTAATAGTCGTTCTATTGCAAGGAGTTTTAACGTAGCAATGGAAGAAATAGGGCGTGAAATTACACCTAAATCTCAATCGCTATGGGTATAATATAAGGTAGAATTTAGAAAACATTTGTGCGCTAATAGAGCTATAATTACATAGGCAATGAATTGGCTCTTTGAATTGATGATTGGTGGAATTTTACTCACTACTGATTTATTCAAAGAATAAATCAGTATTAAACATGCGCACAGTGTCACCATGTTGTATACCCTATGCTAAAATTTCATCAAGTACAAATAATTAAAACATCAGCTCTACCTTGGCTTATTGCTGGCCTATTCTTTTATCTATCTTCATATGTGTCTGCAGATGAACAACTCTACACTGTAAAGCAGGGAGATACGCTTTGGAGTATTAGTGAAAAATGGCTTCATAATGCTCAGGATTGGGAGAAGCTTAAGATACTAAATCGCATTGAAGATCCACTTAAACTTATTCCCAATAGCCAAATTAGGATCCCTAGTTTACTGTTGAAAAAAGGGGGAAACCTGGCAGTTGTTGAGCATGTGCAAGGAATGGTTTCAATTAATAATAGTGCTGGTCAACCGCGAGATGTTGCACCGGGAATGGAATTATTTGTAGGCGATGAGATTAAAACGAATGATGCCTCTAGTATTCGAATAGCATACAAAGATGGCTCGTCTAGTTTGATTCAAGAAAATAGCCAATTAAAAATTGAGAGAATTGAGTTCCTCAATCAGAAGAGAGATATTCAGCTCAATCTGCTACAAGGTGGTATAAATTCTAATGTAAAAAAACGTAAGAGCAAAGGTTCCCGTTTTGAGATTACCTCACCTTCAGCGATAGCATCTGTGAGGGGAACAAGTTTTCGTGTGGTAAATGATCCGTTAACACAACTGTTTCGTACTGAAGTGTTAGATGGTAGCGTTGCTGTTTCCAGTCAGGGAAAAGAACAGATCGTCAAGAAGGGATTTGGGACGATTGTTAAGGCCGGCAAGCCTCCAAGTGCTCCTGCAAAACTTTTATCAGCCATTGATTTATCGAGTTTACCGAAACTGTTTCGGAAAAAGCCGATATTCTTTAGTTTTAATCCGCTTGTTGATGCTGTTGGGTACCGAGTTGAAATTAGTAGAGGAAAGACATTTAAGCAGCAAATATTCGGCCAGGATATAAATGAATCTAATATAAGTCCGCAAGGACTGGATAATGGTAAATACATCATGCGATTATTCGCTTATGATGTGAATGGTCTAGGTGGAGAAGTTACATATCATAATTTTGAAGTGAAAATAGATGGAAATATTCCGCCACCGGAATTACCAAAGCTCATCTTTCCGGATAACCAGGTTTTGTTAGAAGAGAAGAATTTTACTTTTCATTGGAGTGAATCGAAAAGAGCCAATGCTTATCATTTTCAGTTAGCGAACGATGAAAATTTTAGTCAGCTACTTATCGATATATACCCTTACAATTTTACACAACTTTCGATATCAGATCGTCTACCTAGTGGAAAATATTATTGGCATGTTGCCGCGTTAGATAAAGATAATAAAGCACAATCTTTTACAGGTCCTCGCTTTTTTAGGATTCTCCCACATGTTCCCTTCTTGACAATAGCTCAGTATGTGGAGGATGAGATTTTATTCAGTTGGAGTAAAGGGAAGGATTTACTTAATTATCGTATACAAATATCAACAACCGATGATTTTTCAGCTCTAGTTTTGGATGAACGTGTTTCTTCAGCAATGTATCAACTGGAATTAAAAAATTTGGGAGACTACTATATAAGGATATTCAGTGTAGATACAGATGGTTTTTTAAGTGAATCGAGTAATGTTAGGCATATACGGCTGTCTAAACAAGGTTTTTTTAGTCGAAAACTTGACAATGTAGACTCGGCTACGGAGTTAAGTGAATTTTGATATTGAAACGGCGAAAAAAGGTTGAATGTCTAGTTGTCGTCGTTGCAACTTTAGTTATTCTATTTTCTGTTCAATTTTTTAATCTTGCAGAACGTTTGAATTATATTATTTATGATTCCTTGCAAAATATAATTGGTAATACATATAGTGAGGATATCGTTGTTGTTGCTGTTGATGAGAAAAGCCTTGAACAAATTGGTAACTGGCCTTGGTCGCGTAGTATTCATGCTGAACTTATAACTCGACTTAATTCTGTTAATCCACGAGTGATAACATTTGATGTTCTTTTTACAGAACCGGATTCTCGTTATATCGATGGTGATATCATTTTTGCGGATGCTATCCGTGATAATGGCCGGGTAGTTCTGCCATTGTTACATATTCGTAGTGAGCTTCCTTCAAATTATATAGAAACTCAACCACCTATTCCCATACTTGAAGAAAGTAGCGCACAGCTCGCGCATGTAGATGCAGAAATCGATTCTGATGGATTAGTGAGAAGTGTTTATCTCCGTGCTGGCGTTACCGAAAGTAATTTATCTGCACTGGGCGTCGCTGCACTTGAAGTAGCGAGTGGTAAGCGATTTGATGTGTTACCCGGTGTAACAAACAATATTCCACCTCACGAGGCTGTTGGAGCTTGGGTGAGGAATAATCATGTACTGCTTTCTCTAAACAATGCTCAGAATGGCTTTAAAACTTATTCATATGCAGATGTTATAAACAATGATTTTGTGCTTGAGCAGCTGAAGGGGAAAATTATTTTTGTGGGTGTAGCTGCTGCCGGCATTACTACTAGTTTACCTATAGCCAGCACTCATGAACACGAGTTAATCAGCAGTGTTTTTTATCACACATCTGTTGCAAATGCATTATTAACCAATAGTGCAGTGACATCTGTCGCAACATATTGGGTATACATTGTTGGTGTTATACTTGTTATTCTACCGATAGTGATTTATTCCTTTGGTCGACCGGGAATTTCCCTATTAACAACAATTTTATTTGTCAGCGTTACTCTAGGTGGAAGTTTATTCTTACTAAAACAAATGAATCTTTGGGTTCCCCCTGCATCCATCGTATTGGCATTGTTGATCTGTTATCCGCTTTGGGGATGGCGACGTATGGTAGTAATGACAAAACAATTGTCACAGGAAAAAGAACAAGCAGAAGTCACTCTCCAATCAATTGCTGACGGTGTTATCACCATTAATCAAAATGGAGAAATTAAATATATGAACCCAGTGGCTGAGCAGCTAACGGGTTTTTCTAATCACTATGCGTTAAATCAACCTATTGAATCGGTGTTCAATGTTGTTGATCTTTCATCTGGAATGAAAGTGACTCATCAGCTACTACAGTACCTTCAACGTGAAAACAAGATTTCTCCTCTTGAGCGACTTATACTTGTTAACAAAAATGGATGTGAATATACTATTAGAACGACTGTTGGACAAATAGATGGGGAGACAGTCGCAGAAAATGGCATTGTCTTAGCGTTTAGCGATGTTACAGAAACTACGAATTTACTTGATCAAATGTCTCATCAAGCGACTCACGATACACTCACTGGCTTGCCTAACAGAGCGTTGTTAATGGAGAGGTTGAATCATTCTATCGCTTCTGCTCACCGTAATAGTTATCAAATTGCGTTGCTTTTTATCGATGTTGATAAATTCAAAAACGTTAATGATGGATTCGGGCATAAAACCGGAGATCAATTGCTCAGTGAAATCGCAAGCCGACTAAAAGCAAATATCAGAGATGAAGATACCGCTGCACGTTTAGGTGGAGATGAATTTGTTATTGTGCTGGATCAAATAATGAAGACAAACAGTGTAGCGATTGTCACTCAAAAAATATTGGCGAATTTTGAAGCGCCATTTAGATTAGTAAATCACGAATTTTATGTGACCTGCAGTATTGGGATTAGCATGTATCCCAGAGACGCGTTAGACGCAGATACGTTATTGAAAAATGCTGATATTGCTATGTATTCAGCGAAAGAACGTGGGCGCAATAATTTTCAATATTTTTCATCCAACATGAATGATATTGTTCAAAGCAGACTGGTGTTGGAAAAAGAGTTGCGCAATGCGTTAGATGAGGGGCAGCTAAAACTTTTTTATCAGCCGCAGGTGAATATTCATACACAGAAAATTACCGGTGTTGAAGCGTTACTGCGTTGGGATCATGATAAATATGGTGCCGTACCGCCGTCACAGTTTATTCCGCTTGCCGAAGATACCGGGCTTATTATTCCCATTGGGGAATGGGTTTTGCGCACGGCATGTGTGCAAATTAGAGAATGGATGGATGTTGTTGGAGAGGATTTTTCAGTCGCAGTTAACTTGTCACCACGGCAATTTCTCGGGCAAGATGTCCTGGGGATGCTAAAAGAAATTATTTCTTCAGAGAATATCGATGCAAAATTTCTAAAGCTTGAAATCACTGAGGGGCTTTTTGTTGCTGAAAAAACAAATGTTGAAACAATACTAGAAGAATTTAGAGGAATGGGGGGGACAGTATCCATAGATGATTTTGGTACAGGTTATTCCTCTTTAAGTTATCTAAAGCGGATTCCTGTAGATCAAGTGAAAATTGATCGGCTTTTTGTACAAGATATTACCGAGAATGATCGTAGCTGTTCTTTGATCAGAGCTATTATTTCAATGGCTCACGATTTGGGCTTAGATATTATTGCTGAAGGTGTTGAAAATTCTGATCAACTAAAAATATTAAAAAGGCAAAATTGTTACAATATTCAAGGGTTTTATTTTAGTCCTGCTGTTGAGGCGAATAAAATGACAGAGTTTTTGTCGTGTGAAGCACCTTTTGCGGAGTATACTAAATTTTATTCCGCTGAATTGGCAGAAGTGGAGCAATAAATTGGTGGCGTAGAGTATTGCCATCAATGCTTATTTATGTGCTTCCACTCGATGATAGCGAAAAAAAATCCTTAAACTCTTTCGACTCTATTCAATTAATCTTTTTCTGGGTCTCGATGTTCTTTCTCTAGATGATGTTTTTTTCTGTGATGGTCTTCGTGGTTTTCTTCTTCGCCTTCTTCATCTGCGAGTTTGTAGAACTTTAAGAGTTGTGATTCGACTTTTCCATTGAAAAAATTTGGATCGTAAACTCCGTTCTCATTTCGTTCACCAGCTTTTGTGTCCGTGAGTATTTCTATGGCATCGTCAATATTATCGACTGGATAAATATTAAATTTTCCTGCTTTGCTAGCGTCAACCACATCTTGCCGGAGCATCAGGTGATGAATATTAGCGGAAGGGATGATGACTCCTTGTTCGCCATTAAGGCCTCGCTGAGCACAAATATCATAAAAACCTTCTATTTTTTCGTTAATACCGCCTATCGCTTGTATCGTACCGAATTGATTAATTGCCCCGGTGATTGCTATAGATTGTTTTATGGGAATTTCCGCAATTGCTGACATAATGGCAACAAGTTCTGCCGTAGATGCACTATCGCCATCAATCTCACCGTAGGATTGTTCAAAAGTAAGGCTGGCCGTGAATGACAGCGACTTCATTTTACCGTAACGGTTTTTGAAAAAATTCGTCAGAATCAACACACCTTTAGTATGAATGTCTCCACTCAGATTTGCTTCACTTTCGATATCGATAACTTTGCCATCACCAAGTCGTGCAAGAGCGGTGATGCGCGAGGGTTGGCCAAAACTAAAAAAACCAAGATGAGCAACAGTCAGTCCATTAATTTGGCCAATGACTTCACCATCAGTCGCAATTAATGTGGTGCCTCGAATAATGGATTCCTGCACTTCATGTTCAATTCGTGAAAATCTATAATGTTGTTGCGATATAGCTGTTTGTACATCTTCTTTTGTTGCAATTTTACGATCATTTTGGCCTGCCCAGTAATCAGCTTCGGTTAATAGATCACGCAGTTCACCGTTATGAGTGGCCAGTTTTTCAGAGTTATCACAAAGCCTTGAACTATGTTCTATTGCTCGCGCAACAGCGAGCTTATCAAATGTTCGTAACTCTTGTTTAGCGATGATAGATGCAATTAAATGCACATATTGGGCGATAGATTGCGGTGTTTTTTTTATCGAATCTTCAAGGTCTGCCACCACTTTAAACAAATTATCAAACTCTGGGTCGTGATCATAAAGGGTTAAATAGAGGTTATAATCGCCCAGCAAAATTATTTTGACGTCTAAGGGAATTGGGGCAGGTTTTAAGGTTATTGTGCTTTGCAATAATGCTTGAGCTGAAGGTTCAATAACAACCTCCTTGGACGAAATCGATCTTTTTAGTGCGTCCCATGCGTTGGGTTGATCAAGTACTTTGTAAGCATCTAGTACTAGATAGCCGCCGTTAGCTTTGTGTAGTGCACCTGCTTTGATTAGGGAAAAATCAGATGTCAGTGTTCCATATTGACTAATGCTGTCGATTTTCCCGATAAGGTTTTCTTGTGTTGGATTGGATTCATAGATGATAGGCGCAGGATCATTTTCTTTGTGATCGACAATTAGGTTGAGATGATATCGGGTGAGGAATATCTTTAAGTCAACAGGGTTTCGGTCATCATTATCATCTTGGTTGTGCTGAGGTAGAAAGACTTCTACATTATTAATAACATCTTCTTGAATCGCTTGCAGGTGTTTTATCACTTTTTTATGCGACTTGTATTTGTGTTTTAACTCATGAACCCAATAATTAATGGCTTTATTTGCAATCTTTTCATTAAGCTCAGTCACTTTATCGCGGCTTTCTTGTTGCCACTTTGGTAGATGTTGCAATATTCCTTGCAATTGATGTTGCAAAGTTGAAATATTTTGCTGGATATTTTCTTTTTCTTTTTCGATTAGTTTGTCGTAGTCTGCAGGCTTGATGGGTTCATCATTTTGCAGGGGAGCAAAGCTAAATTCTGAATCAGTCTGAATAAATGCAATATTGACTTTTTTCGCATTTTGTTCTAATTCATTAAACTCAGCTTCTTCTCTAATTTGATAATCGTGATTTATAGTGAGAAGTTGCTTGTCATAATTTTCGGTATCGAATGCGGTAGGAATTGTCTGAGAAAATCTTGTCGTGAGTTCTTGCAAATCTCTTTTGAGTTGTTTCCCTGTACCTGCTGGCAGGCAGATCGCGATGGGCTCGTGGTTTTGTTGAAAGTTATTTAGGTAGCACCAGTCGCTGCTTGTTTTTTTCTGTGGTGCTGACTGGTGCAAAACTTCGTGTACCAGTGTGTGCTTTCCTGCACCTGTTGGTCCCATGACGTAGAGGTTATAACCCTGTTTCTGGATATTCACCCCAAATTTTATGGCATCTAGTGCGCGATCCTGGCCAATACTCGCTTGATCGATTGGTAGAGTTTCCGTAGTTTCAAATGAGAATTGGGAGACATCGCATTCGTAGTACAATTTATCAGCAGGTAATGCCTTTATACGCTGAGTCATGAGGTGGGGTTCTGCCTTTATGCATCAAAAAAGAGTGGGAGTGTATAAACGAATGGTTGATGCTGTCAATTTTTATGCAGTTTTGATTCAATCCTTTGAATAATAGTTCAGCTAATGATAGTTAGTCTTTTGCGAGGCATACTCTATTTTTGCCAGAGTTTTTTGCTTGATAGAGAGCTTTATCTGCCCGACTAAAAAATGTGGCATTCATTTCATTAGATCGAAGCTCAGCAACTCCCAGGCTCGCACTTATATTGATCGTATTATCGTCAATTTCGATTGAAGTATTGGAGATGTTTTGTCTGATTCTATCAGCGAGCAAGTTAGCGCCAGCGAGATCGGTGTTGCTGAGCAATACAACAAACTCTTCTCCACCATATCGGAACAACATATCAGTAGCGCGTACACACGCCTGAGTAAGTTCGGCGGTGGCTTTTATCACTTTGTCACCAGCTGGGTGACCGTAGTTATCATTGATACATTTAAAATTATCGATATCCAGGATTATCAATGAAAATTTTCGATCATAGCGTTGAGCGAGTTTAACTTCACGGTCTAAATTTTCTTCAAGCGTCGCTCGGTTGTTTACACTGGTGAGTGGATCTTTGTGCGCAGCATTTAGTGCCTGCTGATAGAGAATCGCGTTACGTAATGGGTAAACTACGCCGCACAATGTATATTCGAATATTTTTTTATCTTTACTGGAAAACTCCCATGAGCGATGTAAATTTATTTCTCCCAGGGGCTCATGGTTGACGAGTAATCGGTATTGGCATAAGTACTTGGATTTTTCCCCAAGTTCGACACTGACGCCTAATGGGTCGTTATGGTAGGTAAAGCCGTCATGCGGAAGGGCAGGTTTTATTTGTCTTGAGAACAGTGTCAAAATAGTTTCGATTTCCAGAGATGCTTGTAAAGCACTGGATACTTTTGACGCTATATTTTCTCCGCTGATTTCGACATTATCATTAACAGAAGACTGATCGAAACTCTTGAGCTTATCGGCTTTAATTAACGGTTTGGCTTTTTCGTCACTGACTATATTAAGCTGTGTAACCATAAGTATTCCCTTTTTGTCTTTGGAATGGAATTTCCATTCCTTTACAATGCTGTACTCCAAACTCGATGTGCATCTGCGTTCTGTTGTGAGTGCAACACAAGATCACTAAGCAATCAAAATGCCATTTTAAAAATGAAGTGAGTAAGTGAATGAAAAATCGAAAACTATTAATGTTGTGTATAGTTTGTCACTATTAAAATTGGTATTTTGAAAGAATTGTTAGAAAGATTGTTTTTGTGAATTGTGTTTTAGAGGAAAAATCGCTTTAAAGTATAATAATCTGATGCTAAATAACTGAAATTTAGTAATAAAAATAATATTTAGAAGATCGTTTTTGTAGTGAAACACAATAAATGATACACCTGTGGTTTTATCAGTTGGATGCGTTGGTATATTTAACTAACAAAGGTAAGACAATATTTAGAGAGTTGTATTTTATTTTCCTTGAATCGTTTGTAGATTAAATTTGCCGCTACGGCAATTTTATAGACGATTTACTCAGATTGAAAAATAGACGTTTTATCGCGCTTAAGTTTGTAGAGGCGTGTTCGTTTTGGCGCTAGTTCAAAAGTTGACATGAATGGACAAAACATTGACATTCAGAGTTGTTGTTTACACGTTAGGGTTTTGGGTCATTGAGCACTGGAGTGACGTGTAATTGGATGGTGATTCCAGTGAATAAGCTGTTAGTTTCCCCCCCCATAGGCATCCAGTATCAAGTGTCACGAGTTGAGGGTCATTTACATTACCCAGAGTTGACCAATGACCCATTAAAATTCGATACTGTCGAAGCTCGTTGTTTCGCAATAGGTACCAAGGTATTAATTCGTTAGGTTGTGTGCCTGGGGAGCCTGTGTGTTTCATATCAAGCTGTAGATCTTCTGTGCAAAACCTCATGCGAGTGAAACTGTTTGTTATGAATCTCAGCCTATCCCAACCTGTAAGCGATGCTGACCAGCGCTTTGGTTTGCTACCGTACATGTTTTTGATGAACTCAATACATTTGTCACTTTGTAAAACACTCTCCATCTCTTTAGCATATAATTGCGCTTCTTCAACACTCCACGCTGGGTATATACCCGCATGGACTAATATGTGTTTATTTTGTTTGTCTATATGCATCAAGGGGCGGGAGCAGACCCACTCGATGATTGCGTCACGATCTTTTGCCAACATGATTTCGTCGAAAGTATCTTTTTTTCTGGGTTTTTCGATGCCATGTAGTACACCTAACATATGTAGGTCGTGATTCCCAAGTACTGAGATTGCGTTATCACCAAGGTCTTTAATAAAGCGTAATACTGATAGTGAGTCTGGCCCTCTGTTAACTAAATCTCCAACGAACCAGAGCTGATCTTTATCGCTGGAGAAATGAATGAGTTTTAGAAGCTGTCTAAGCTCTTTGTAGCAACCTTGAATGTCACCGATGGCATAAGTTGTCATGAGAGAGGCTAGCAGTCCAAAAGATCGATGAGTTGATGTTTTACTTTTTCCTGTGTCTCTTCATTAACGCAACTTTTTGAGCTATTATTTCTGATGAAAAAGACATCATCAACTTGTGCGCCTAAGGTGGAAATTTTTGCATTGCTGACATCCACATTATTTTGCATGAGTACATGAGCAACTTTCGCTAATAGTCCAGGCCGGTCTGTGGCAGTAATTTCCATAATAGTGCGATGATTATTTATATCATCGACAAAAGAAATTTCTGATGCTTGAGCAAAACACTCTATTTTTCGATTTGCCTTTGCATCGTTTAGCTGATTAGCGAGTGTAGAGCGTTCGAAGCAATCATAGAGACGACTTTTTATTTCTTTTAAACGCTGCTTATCCGTAACAGTGCTACCATCTAGTTCAAGCACGGTAAATGTATTGATGGCCAGTTTATTTTTACTGGTGAAAATTTTAGCTTCCAACGTTGTTAAACGGAGTTGATCTAAAGTGCGAGTAATCGCAGCGAACAATTGGTTCTTGGATGGCGTTTTAAAGAATATCTCTGATGCACCACTTTGACCTTTTTGTGTGATGTGAATTATAGATTCTTTATTTTCGTGTTTGAGGAGTATGTTTGTCTGATTGGCGATATCTTTTGTTTCATACCGTAAAAAATATTTTTCGCCCAGCATATCCCATAAATTATCGATTTTTTCTGTTGGCCAATTGCTATCTTTCAATAATTCTTTCGTTGAGTTAATTGTCAGTTTTATTTTTTCATCTTTGTGCAGTGGGTTTTCCAGGCCACGTTTGAATGCTTGTTTGGTCTGTTGGCGAAGCGTTTTTAGTAACGAATCTTTCCAGCTATTCCATACCTTGTCATTTGTTGCGCGCATATCTGCGACAGTTAATAAATATAAATAATCGAGCTTTATATTGTTTTCAACAATGTTTGCAAATTCCCAGATAGCCTCAGGGTCTGATAGATCTTTATGTTGAGCGGTAGAGGACATGAGCAGATGGTTTCGTACTAACCAAGCCACCAACTCTGCATCATAGGAGCTCAATTTGTGATGTAGGCAAAACTCTCTTGCATCTACCTCTCCAAGTTCCGAGTGATCGCCGCCACGGCCTTTTGCAATATCGTGAAATAGTCCAGCAATATAGAGCAATTCAGGTTTTGGAAGGGTACAAATAATTTCACTACATAATGGGAATTCAGTGCGAAAATTTTCAACAAAAAAACGTCGCATATTTCGAATAACAAAAAGTGTGTGTTGATCAACCGTATAACAATGAAATAGATCGAACTGCATCTGGCCTGTAATTTTTCCGTACGCTGGAATATAGGCGCCAAGTATGCCGTAGCTATTCATGCGTCGCAGTGCGTGAGTCAATCCTTGTGGTTGTTTAAATATCTCAATGAATAAACTAATGCAGCGAATATCGTTACGAAATTCATCATCGATAAGATAACTGTGTTCTCTAATCAAGCGGATGGTAGCTGCACGAATTCCTTTTAATTGGGGATATTGTTGCATGATTAAAAAGACTTCTAGCAACGCAAATGGATGATGTTTGAATACGTTGTCGTGAGTGACTTCAAGAAATTGTCTATTAGCTTGAAAGCGATTATTAATTGTAACCGGTTCGTCTGATTCATCACTATGCAAGATTGTTTCTTGATAGTGCTGCAAAAGCATTTCATTCAACCGGTTTAATTCCATTACCGTGCGATAATAGTCCTTCATAAAGACTTCGACACCAAGCTGAGGTTTATCAGGATCAGCTTCAGCATCTTTACTTTTATTTGTGTAGCCGAGCATTTTAGCGAGGGTGCGTTGGTGCTCGAATAAAAGACGGTCTTCACGGCGACCAGTAATTATGTGTAAGGCAAATCGAACCTTCCAGAGAAAAGCTTGGCCGGCTAAAAGGTCGAGTAACTCATTTTCGGAGAGGAATTCCCGTTTGACCAGATCTCTCAAGGTTCTATCACCAAAATGCCGTTTAGCAACCCATCCGATCATTTGGATATCACGCAGACCACCGGGGCTCTCTTTAATGTTGGGCTCCAGGTTGTAAGCAGTATCGTGAAATTTTAAATGGCGTTTTATTTGCTCATCCCATTTCCGCTCAAAAAACAATCGGCTTGGCCAGATTTGATCGGGACCTGTGAGTTCGCAGAGTTTTTCATAAAGCGCTTCGGGGCCGTGGATTAATCGAGACTCGACAATATTGGTAGCGATAGTAATATCGTTTTTAGCTTCTTCCACACACTCTTTTAGGGTGCGTACACTGCTGCCAATTTCCAGCCCTATATCCCACAGGAATGTTATATATTGTTCGATCTGTTGCTGGTAAGTGGCAATATTATCTTCAGCTAGCAGTATGAGGATATCGACATCTGAATGTGGATGCAGCTCGCAGCGCCCGTAGCCGCCAACGGCAAGTAGGGCGATATCATCGTTGTGTTGGTTTGGAAATGTTTGCTTCCAGGCATGGATGAGTATTTTATCGATGAAGATAGCTCGCCCACGGATGAGATCCTCAATTGGTACATCTAACTCAAACTGTGTAGCAAGCGCATCGTGGCTATTCCTAAGAGCAGCTTTGAATGTGGATATGTTGTTTTTATTTGCTTGAAGATTGTTTAAAAATTCGGCTTCATCAAATAAGGAGAGTGCTGTTGATTTCATTGGCTATATTCAGGACTGTGCAATTTGGGATTTTTCTTCTTCTCGTAACGTCAAGACTTCAAAACCGTCTTCAGTCACCAAAATAGTGTGTTCCCATTGGGCGGATAAAGAGTGATCTTTAGTAACAACTGTCCAATTATCTTTCAACAACTTAACGTGACGTTTACCAATGTTTACCATGGGTTCGATAGTGAACGTCATACCTGCTTCCAATTCCAACCCTGTGTCTGGTTTGCCGTAGTGCAGAACTTGTGGATCTTCGTGGAAAGATTTGCCAATTCCATGGCCACAATACTCCCGTACCACAGAGCAATTTTGACTTTCTACGTATTTCTGAATTGTATGGCCAATATCGCCAAGTCGAGCCCCAGGTTTCACCAGGCGAATACCTTTCCAGAGAGCGATGTGACTGGCATCGATCACGCGATTGCCTTGAATTGATGATTTACCAATGGTGAACATTTTGCTTGTGTCGCCGTGATAACCATCTTTGATAACAGTAATGTCAATATTTATGATATCGCCAGATTTAAGCTTTTTATCACTCGGTATACCATGACACACTTGGTGGTTAACTGATGTGCAAATCGATTTGGGAAAGCCGCGATAATTGAGCGGTGCAGGGATAGCTTGTTGCTCGTTGATGATATAATTGTGGCAAATTTGATCAAGTTCACCCGTCGTTATACCTGCTTTTACGTGTGGCTCTATCATGGTTAAAACTTCGCCGGCTAGTCGGCCAGCAACGCGCATTTTTTCGATTTCTTCAGCTGTTTTGATAGATACACTCATTAGAGGAAAAAAACTCCATTATTTTTTAAATCAGTTAATTGTGCTTTTTGTTCATTGTCATTATAACAAAATGATTGTGAAGATTTGGCGGGCAATATTGGCATTATCAAGCAATAAGCTCAAGTATTTAAAGAACGCTGATATCAATTGTCGTTTGAATCTATTTGTGGTATAAATCAGCCCGATTTTTACGAGGAATCAGAATTCAGTTAACGTAAACTCGTTTTGCATCTAATGGTGGGTAAATCATCGTTTAGATTAACGAATCGAGTGTTTTTCATGCAAGCTGTCTGATTCTATTTTATAAACCACACGTATTTCGTCACATATGCCAGGGTGCCTTTTGATAGGTCGGTTATATGGGAGGTACGGAGGCAAAACCCTACTTAAGGAGCTTATTATGTCTAGCGTTTCTATGCGCCAAATGCTTGAGGCCGGCGTTCACTTTGGTCATCAAACACGTTACTGGAATCCACAAATGTCACCTTTTATCTTTGGTGACAGAAATAAAATCCATATCATCAATTTAGAAAAAACATTGCCATTGTTTAATGATGCAATGAACTTTGTTGGTTCAATTGCGGCTAAACGAGGGAATATCCTATTTGTTGGCACAAAACGCGCTGCTGGACAACTTGTCCGTGAAGAAGCCCAACGTTGTGGTATGCCTTTTGTTAACCACCGCTGGTTAGGTGGTATGTTGACTAACTACAAAACTGTTAAGCAATCCATCAAACGCTTAAAAGAATTGGAAGCAATGTCTAAAGACGGGCATTTCGAGCGTTTAAACAAAAAAGAAGTGTTAATGCACACTCGCGAGCTTGAAAAGCTAGAGAAAAGCCTGGGTGGTATTAAGGATATGCGCGGTATGCCTGACGCTATATTTGTTATTGATGTAGGCAATGAAAATATCGCTGTTAAAGAAGCTAAAAAATTAGGCATTCCTGTCATCGGTGTTGTTGATACAAATAACAGCCCTAAAGATATTGATTATATCATTCCTGGAAATGATGACGCGATGCGCTCAATCAAGCTTTATCTGCAAGCGGTTGCTGATGCCATATTAGAAGGTAAATCTTCAAATGTTGTTGCTTCAGGCGATGATGAATTTATTGCAGTTGATGATGTAGATGAAAAGCCAGCTAAAAAGAAAAAAGCGGCTAAGAAATCTGACAGCACTGAAAGTAGCGGTGATGCTGCTTAATGTTGTTATGGTGAAAAAAAACCACAGCTATCGCTAAAATAGTTAAAAAGGGGGCGTTGCCCCCTTTTTAAGAGCATTAGAAAACTACTCATTCATTTTTAAAGAACAGAGGTATAACCATGGCAATTACAGCTAGCCTAGTTAAAGAATTAAGAACACGTACCGGTGCCGGCATGATGGAATGCAAAAAAGCATTGGTTGAAACTGATGGTGACATCGAAGCAGCAATTGAGCATATGCGTAAATCAGGCATGGCTAAAGCGGATAAAAAAGCAGATCGTGTCGCAGCTGAGGGTGGAATTATCATCCAGACAGATGTTGATCGTAAGAGCGCAGCAATTGTAGAAATTAATAGTGAAACTGACTTCGTTTCTGGTGGTGATGATTTCAAAGATTTCGCAAATGCTGTTTGTGCGAAAATTTTGTCAGAAAAGCCCGCAGATTTAGAAGCACTTTCTGCAATCACCTTGGATAATGGTGCGACAATTGATGAAACACGCCGAACACTTATCGCCAAGATTGGTGAAAAAATCTCTATCCGTCGATTTTCATTGATCAATACAACAAGCACTTTAGGTGTTTATTCTCACGGCAGTCGAATCGGTGTTGTTGTTGACATGGAAGGCGGCAATGAAGATCTTGCAAAAGATATTGCGATGCATGTTGCTGCTGTAAATCCAATTTGTGTATCCGCTGAACAGGTTCCTGCTGAAACACTTGAGAAAGAGAAAGAGATTTTTATTGCTCAAGCTAAAGAGAGTGGCAAGCCTGATAATATTATTGAAAAAATGATTGAAGGTCGTATCAAGAAATATCTTGCTGAAGTAACTTTGGTCGGCCAGGCTTTCGTTAAAGATCCAGATACAACAATTGAAAAATTGTTGAAATCAAATAATGCAAATGTTGTTTCTTTTACTCGTTTTGAAGTTGGTGAGGGTATAGAGAAGAAAGAAGAAAATTTTGCGGATGAAGTAATGGCGCAAGTTCGCGGAAATTAAACGTAAGGAGCCGCTGTGACCAGTCCAAAATATAAACGAATACTCTTAAAGCTCAGCGGAGAAGCTCTGTTAGGTGATGGGGATTATGGTATTGATCCTAAAATTGCGACTAGAATTGCTGATGAAATACTCGAGCTAATTCAAGCAGGTGTAGAAGTTGGAATGGTTATCGGCGGTGGAAATATTTTCCGTGGGGCCGGTCTTGCCGAGGCCGGTATGGATCGGGTAGCAGGTGACCATATGGGAATGCTTGCTACCGTGATCAATGCGCTGGCTTTGCAGGATGCGATTGAAAAACGTGGTGTTAATGTTCGTGTCATGTCTGCGTTGAAAATTAATCAGATATGTGAAGACTATATTCGTCGTAAGGCGGTTCGTCATTTGGAAAAGGGTCGGGTAGTCATCTTTGCTGCAGGAACGGGTAACCCATTCTTCACGACTGACTCTGCTGCGAGTTTACGTGGTATAGAAATTGGTGCAGATATTGTCATGAAGGCAACTAAAGTCAACGGTGTCTATTCCGACGATCCAATGAAAAATCCAGATGCCAAGTTTTATAATTATTTGAACTATGATCAGGTGATTGAGCAGAAACTCAATGTGATGGACACCGCAGCTATCGTGTTGTGTAGAGATCAAAATATGCCAATTCGTGTGTTTAATATGAATAAGTCCGGCAGCATGATGCGAGTCGTTATGGGTGAAAACGAAGGCACATTAGTGCAGATGGAGGCTTAGATGATTGAAGATATCAAGAAAGATGCTGAAATCCGTATGGGAAAAAGCATTCAGTCCTTAAAAACAGATTTAGCAAAAATACGCACGGGTCGTGCTCACACTTCATTGCTTGATACAATAATGGTTCCCTACTATGGGACAGATACAGCCTTATCACAGGTTGCAAATATCAGTGTTGCTGATGCACGCACATTGGCTGTTTCTCCCTGGGAGAAGGATATGGTTGCTCCTATTGAGAAAGCCATAATGGCTTCTGATTTGGGACTGAATCCTTCGTCTCAAGGTACATTGATCAGAATTCCATTACCGCCATTAACAGAAGAGCGACGTAAAGACCTTATCAAGGTAGTTCGTGCTGAAGGTGAAGGTGGTAAAGTTGCCATTCGCAATATTCGACGCGATGCACTGGGTGATATTAAAACGTTACTCAAAGAAAAAGAAATTAGTGAAGATGATGAGCGTAAAGCGCAAGATCAAATTCAAAAAGTGACAGATAAATTTATTGCCGATGTGGATGCAGTGCTAAAAGAGAAAGAAAAAGAGTTGATGGAAATATAATTTCTAATATTTTTTATCGTAGGAAACCTGGCTGATATTCGTTGAAATTAAAGATACACGATAAAATAATTAGTGCCTTGCTTAATAGAAAGGATGACGTGCATTTCATGACTGAAAAGCCCATCGAAATAAATAATATTCCACAGCATGTTGCCATTATCATGGATGGTAATGGTCGCTGGGCGAAAAAAAGAAAAATGCCCAGGGTTGCTGGGCACCGCGCAGGTGTTGAATCCGTTCGCAGAATTGTCAAAGCTTGCGGAGAGGCTGGAGTAAAAGTACTCACACTTTTTGCCTTCAGCAGTGAAAACTGGAAAAGACCTGAGCAAGAGGTTGGTTTGCTGATGGATCTTTTTATGACAGTTTTGAATCGTGAAGCCAAAAAACTCAACAAGAATAATGTTCAATTGAGAGTTGTTGGTGATCTTTCTGCATTTTCTGCCAAACTCCAGGGTCGTATCGCTGACGCAGTAGAACTAACAAAAAATAATGATGGAGTCATACTTAATATCGCAGCGAACTACGGCGGGCATTGGGATATTTTGAACGCCACAAAAAAAATCGCTGAAAAAGTTAGTGCAGGCGAGCTTGCGTTGGAGGATGTTACCGAGGCAGAGATGAATCAGCATATGTCGTTTCCCGATTTACCTGAACTCGATCTTTTTATCCGCACGGGTGGTGAAATACGTGTAAGCAACTTTTTGTTATGGCAACTTGCTTATACAGAGCTCTATTTTTCTGAAGTACTCTGGCCTGATTTTGATGAAAGTGAATTCGATAAGGCATTATTGTCTTTTTCACAGCGACAAAGACGTTTTGGAAAAACTGGCGAACAAATAGAGGAGAAGGCGGATGCTTAAGCAGCGAATTGTCACAGCACTGATTCTTATCCCAATTATTATTTGGGGTATATTTGAGTTGCCGACAATTCCGGGTTTTGCATTGGCTCTCGGTCTTTTTGTTGCTTTGGGTGTGATGGAATGGACTCGCCTAATTCATTTGAACGATACCAACCACCGTTATAGCTATCTGGTGGTTATTGTTGCACTAATGTTATCTACATTGGTGTTGATGGAGAGTTCGTTCTTTTTCACGATATTCTTGTTAGTTGCTGTCATTTGGTGGACTGTTCAACTCTTACTGCTGTCTTCGTTTGATGGAACACAAACAGTTAATCCAGAAAATCGCCTCACAGATTTATGGAGTGGCGCCGTACTGCTTGTGCCAACCTGGGCCTCTCTGGTTTTTCTTCATCAAAATGAAGCGCACGGTTCAGGTCTTGTTCTGTTTCTGATGTTTCTTATTTGGACCGCAGACAGTGGTGCTTATTTTGTCGGAAGAAAGTTCGGAAGAGTAAAACTTGCACCTCTCATAAGTCCTGGAAAATCCAGAGAAGGCGCATATGGTGCGCTTGCTGCCTCAACAGTTGTTGCGTTTATTGGTGGTTTTTGGCTAGAACTCGGATTTATTCAATTCATCTTATTTATTCTGTTAAGTCTCGTTGTTGTTGTATTTTCCATTGGTGGAGACTTGATGGAAAGTGTCTTTAAGCGTCGTGCGGGTGTAAAAGATAGTGGAACACTTTTACCGGGGCATGGTGGCGTATTGGATCGCATTGATAGTTTAATGTCTGCTTCGCCAATCTTTACATTAGGTGTTTGGGCTTTAGGGATTATTTAGTGAAAGGTATTACTGTTCTCGGCTCAACAGGGTCAATTGGTGTAAGTACATTAGATGTAGTCGCAAGACATCCAGACAAATATCAGATTATCGCACTAACTGCAAATTTGCAGGTTGATAAAATTGTCGCTCAAGCAAAACAGTTTAAGCCAGAATATATTGTTATGGCTAATGAGGATGCTGCCCACCAAGCAGAAGGCATTCTCAAACAAGAAGGTTTGAGCCATGTCGAGGTGTTGGCAGGAACTGAGGGTTTGGAAAAAGTTTCCAGTTTACCTCAGGTCGATTATGTGATGGCTGCTATCGTTGGTGCCGCAGGATTATTGCCAAGCTTGGCTGCCGCGAGAGCGGGCAAGCGTGTTTTGCTGGCTAATAAAGAAGCACTAGTGATGTCTGGCCAGATTTTTATCGACGAAATCGAAAAAAATGGTGCTGAGTTGTTGCCGATTGATAGCGAGCATAATGCTATTTTTCAGTGCATGCCTGAAACTATCTCTCACTCTTTGAGCGATATGGGCGTGAGCAGAATTCTTTTAACCGCTTCTGGTGGGCCATTCCGAGATCGCTCACTGGATGAGCTGAAAAATGTCACGCCTGATCAAGCTTGTGCTCACCCGAATTGGAGCATGGGCCGTAAAATTTCTGTTGATTCCGCCACCATGATGAATAAAGGATTGGAAGTTATTGAAGCACGCTGGCTATTCAATGCAAGCGCTGATGACATCCAGGTAGTTGTTCATCCACAGAGCGTCATACATTCTATGGTTCAATATGTAGACGGCTCGGTACTTGCTCAATTAGGAAATCCTGATATGAGGACACCTATTGCTCATGCAATGGCTTGGCCTGAGCGAATTGAGTCTGGTGTTGAAAACCTTAATATCTTTGATGTAGCACAGCTCGATTTTGTGACGCCTGATTTTGATCGTTTTCCTTGTTTACGTTTAGCTTATGAGTCATTACGCAAAGGTGGAACAAGCACTACTGTGCTTAATGCAGCAAATGAGATCGCTGTTGATGCGTTCTTAAATGAAACCATTTCATTCCCACATATTCCAAAGATCATTGAAGACGTTCTTAACGAAGTGGCAGTCGTTGAAGCGAATCATTTGGATATTATTTTACAAGCCGATTCCGAAGCACGCGCTATTGCAAATGAGATGGTTTCTCGGCTTAACAGGTAATTACTATGGATAGCGTTCTAGTTTCAATACTTTCATTTATTGTCGCTTTAGGTGTGTTGATAGCGATACACGAGTATGGGCATTTTTGGGTTGCCAGAAAAGTGGGCGTCAAAGTTTTACGTTTTTCAATCGGTTTTGGAAAACCCATTTGGCAAAGAAATTTTGGTGACGATAAAACTGAGTTTGTGCTTGCCGCCATTCCACTGGGTGGCTATGTAAAAATGCTTGATGAACGGGTAGAGCCTGTTGAAGAGCATGAGTTAGATCGCGCTTTTAATCGAAAGACACTTGGTCAAAGAATGGCCGTGGTTGTTGCAGGTCCTTTAGCAAATTTTTTATTTGCCATTCTCGCCTATTGGTTATTGTTTGTTATCGGTATCCAGGGTATCAAGCCGATTGTTGATGATGTACAGCAAAATTCTCCATTTGCTATAGCAGGGTTAATGAGTGGTGACGAAATACTCTCTGTTGCTGGCGAAGAGACACCGACGCTCGAATCAGTCCGAATGCAGATGATTGATGAAATACTTAGTCAGTCGCTTGTTGAAATAAAAGTACAAAGTAGTGCTGGTAGTGAACGAACAATTCAATTAGATCTTAGCGAAACTCCGGTTGATGCAATTTCTGGTAACCTTCTGCAATATCTTGGTATTACACCATTCCGTCCTAAATTAGCCCCGATAATTGGTGCTGTTTCACCGGGTGGTGCAGCCGAAGCTGCAGGGATCTTGGCAGGAGATGAAATTATCGAAGTGGATGGCCAATTAATGGATGATTGGGTCGCTTGGGCTAATTATGTTCGAGAACGCCCGGAGAAAGACGTCAATATTACTTTAATCCGTGATGGTTTAACGATGAATCTTGATGTTGTACCAGCAAAGATTGAAATGCAGAACGGTGTTATTGGTCGAGTCGGTTTGTCACCTTTTGTCCCTGAAGATTTTTACAAAGATATGTTAGCTGTTCAACATTATGGTTTTATTGAGAGCATCGGTGCTTCAATTAAAAAGACATATGATATGTCACTTCTCACCTTGAAAATGTTTGGCAAAATGATTACCGGTCAGGCGTCGTTGGAAAACATCAGTGGTCCTATTAGTATTGCACAATATGCGGGGCAATCTGCACAAATTGGATTATTGTCTTTTATATCTTTCATGGCAATCATCAGTGTTAGCCTTGGTGTGCTTAATCTTCTTCCTGTTCCGCTTTTAGATGGTGGACATCTCATGTACTATATCGTTGAATTTTTTAAAGGTTCGCCTATATCCGACGAAATGCAAATGCTTGGTCAAAAAATAGGTATAGTACTCCTTGGGGGCTTAATGTTTCTCGCGATTTTTAACGACATTAGCCGCGTCTTTAGTTAACACAAAAAACACACACGAATCTATCGGATGAAGCAAGTAGTTAAATTTATCTTGGCGATGTCTATTCTCTGTTCGTCAAGTAGTTGGGCTTTATCGTCTTTCAAAATCGAAAGTATTAAATTAGTAGGTTTGCAGGGCATTGCTGCATCGACTGTCTTTAACTATTTACCCATGAAAGAAGGTGACGTATTAACCGATGAAAATGCCTCTGAAGCAATCAGAGCACTTTTCAAAACCGGCTTTTTCAATGATGTAAATCTAGAGCAAGAGGGTAATGTTCTAATCATTAAATTATTGGAACGGCCTGCCATTGCAAAAATCAAGATTACTGGTAATGATGAAATAAGTGAGGAAGATTTAACCTCCGCGCTAAAGCGTATTGGTTTGTCGGAAGGGCGAATATTTAATCGCTCACTGCTTGAGAAAGTAGAGCAAGAGCTACAGCGTCAATACTTTTCGCTCGGAAAATATGGGGTGAAAATCGGTTCCAAGGTTCTCCCTCAAGAAAGAAACCGCGTTGCTTTAGATATTGAAATTGATGAAGGACAGGTAACAAGAACTCGTCAGATCAATATCATTGGAAATACCGCGTTTCCAGAAGATGAGTTGCTGGGGATATTCCAGTCAGGTGCACATTCAAACTGGTCTGTCTTTACAGATGATAGTCAGTATTCTAAACAAAAGTTATTTGCAGATATTGAATTGCTACGCTCATATTACATGGATCGTGGTTATATCAATTTTAATATCGAAAGCACCCAGGTCTCTATCACGCCGGATAAAAATGATGTATTTATCACCATTAATGTTAATGAAGGTGGAAAATATAGTGTAGACAAAATTAGTCTGTCAGGTGAATTTGTCGTTCCTGAAGATGAATTGCTCAAGCTGGTCAACATTAAAGAAAATGAAGTGTTTTCACGGCGTAAAGTATCTGAAACCAGTAGCAGCATTACTGCTCGCTTGGGAGTGGATGGCTATGCATTCGCCAATGTAAATACTCATCCAGAAGTAAACGACGAAAATAAAACCGTTTCTTTAACATTTTTCATAGATCCGGGGAAAAGGGTTTATGTTCGACGTGTTACGTTTGGTGGAAATATCAAAACTCATGATGAAGTATTGCGCAGGGAGATGCGTCAACTTGAGGGTGGCTGGTATTCGACAGCAAAATTAGAACGTTCAAAAACTCGTCTTGTACGTACCGGTTTTTTTGAGGATGTGAATGTAGAGACACCACTGGTTCCAGGTCGCACAGACATGGTGGATGTGGTCATTAATGTTACAGAGAGGCCGTCAGGAAGTATTCAGGCATCCGTGGGTTATGGACAGGGATCTGGCGTTATTCTTTCTGGTAGCATCAATCAGAATAATTTCTTAGGCACCGGCAATCGAGTTGGTGCAGAAATAAGCAATAACAGGGTTAATACGGTATACAGTTTTTCTTTGACTGATCCTTATTATACTATTGATGGAATAAGCCGAAGTTTTCGCCTCTATTTACGTGAAACCGATGCAGATGCTGCGACAAGTATTGCGGGTTATAATTCTAACGTTTATGGTGGCAGTGTTAGTTTTGGTTTCCCGTTGAGTGAATATCGCCGAGCGCGTATTGGGTTGGGATTTGATAATACAGAATTTCGACTATCAGATACGCCACCAAAAACCTATAAAAGCTTTGAGGATAATTACGGAAACAACTTTGATACAATCACCGTAATGGGAACCTGGACTTACGATACACGAGACCGTGTGATTTTTGCTGAATCAGGTTTACACACAGTATTAACAACTGATGTAACATTACCCGGTGGTGATCTTCAGTTTTATAAATCCAGTTTAAGACAGCAACTTTTTTGGTCACTGGTTAAAGGTTGGACAATTCACTTGGACGGCACCGCGGCACTCGCAAAAAGCTATGGAAAAACCAAAGCTGTACCATTTTATGAGTATTATTTTGCGGGTGGTGCACAAAGTGTTAGAGGTTTTAGGGCAAACAGTTTGGGTCCGCGTGAAGGTGCAAATCCCGTAGAGGCGTTGAATAATACCATTGGGGGGACAAAAAAACTGATTGGTATTGCTGAATTATTTGTGCCTAATCCTTTCGCGCCGGATAGCAAATCGGTACGTCTAGCTGCATTTATTGACGCTGGTGGAATTTGGGCACCAGGAGAGGATGTTGATATTCGTGATATGAGTGCAGCGTATGGTGTTGGGTTTACCTGGATTGCTCCTATCGGTGCACTTAAATTTAGTTGGGCCTGGCCTTTAAAAACTCAGGAAAATGATGAAACAGAGCGTTTCCAATTCTCTATTGGTGCGCCGTTCTAGTTAGACTTAGATGCCTTGAATGTGTGATTTACTTCATGGCCAATACATTTAAAATCAGGAGAATAGTGTGAGATTACTACCAATATTAATGCTTCTAACCGCATCTCTATTTTGGCTGCAAACTGCCAGCGCAAAAGATCTAAAAGTAGGAGTGATTGATATTGCGCGTGTGCTGGAGGAGTCTCCACAAGCTGCAACAGCACGAGAAAATTTGCAGAAAGAGTTTTCTCCGAGAGAAAAGAAATTGATCGAAAAACAGAAAAAAATACGTGACAAAGAAGAACAACTTGCTCGTGATGGTGCGATCATGAGTAAATCTGAGCGAGATCGTATAGAGCGAGAAATCATTTCTTTAAAACGAGAATTCCAGCGTGATCAGGATGAGTTTCGTGATGACCTGAATTTCAAACGGAATGAAATTTTGGAAGGTTTACAGCGTAAACTTATTGGTAGTATACAAAGCTATGCAAAGGCAAACGGATTTGATCTGCTACTTGCTGAAGGGGTTGTTTATACCAGTGATACACTAAACGTAACAGAAGATGTATTAGGCGCAATTAAGAAAGACGCACAATAGAAAAATCACGAAGATTATGGAAGTACGTTTAGCATCCTTAGCCGAAGTAGTTAATGGTAGAGTTGTTGGTGAAACTACTTGCGTTATTTCAGGTGTGGGGAATCTGGGAACAGCTAAGAAAGGTGAAATCACTTTTCTTGCGAATAAAAAATTTGCCCATTTATTGCCTAAAACCAAAGCATCCGCAGTTATATTAAAAGAATGTGATGTTGATGCTTGTCATGTTAATGCGATAGTGGTGGAAAACCCTTATTTAGCCTATGCGCAAATAGCAACAGCTTTAACACAAGCAGATAATTTACCAGCTGGAATTCATCCTACTGCCACAATCAGCAAAAGCGCTACTATTGATGCGACAGCTTATATTGGCCCCAATGTTGTTGTAGAAGATAACGTCATTATTGCAGCTAATGTTTGTATCGCTGCCAATTGTTTTATTGGCAGAAATTCTACAATCAGCGAATCGGTTTTTATTAATGCTAATGTTTCCATCTATTCTGATACTGAGATTGGTGAAAATAGTATTATTCATTGTGGCGCGGTGATCGGTTCAGATGGATTCGGTTATGCACCCAATAAGGGAGAGTGGCTGAAAATCCCTCAGCTTGGCGCTGTGATTATAGGTAAAGATGTCGAGATAGGTGCAAATACAACAATTGATCGGGGTGCGATTGACAACACTATTATTGGGGAAGGTGTTAAAATCGATAATCTTGTGCATATTGCACATAATGTCGAAATTGGCGAATGTACTGCAATCGCTGCGTGTGTAGGCATTGCAGGTAGCACAAAAATTGGTGCGCATTGCACATTAGGTGGCGGAGCAGGAACAACTGGGCATATTGAAATAGTAGATAATGTACATCTGGGTGGGATGGCGATGGTGACAAAATCACTCAAGACTGCTGGTGCCTATGCATCAGGAATTCCCGCAGAACCTTCAGCACAGTGGCGGAAAAATGTCGTTAGGTTTCGACAATTCGAAAAATTGGAAAAACGAATCAAATCTCTCGAAGTAGAGTTGAAAGCATTAAAAGGGTCGTAATTTTGAATACCATGGATATACAAGAAATCATGAAACTGTTACCTCATCGGTTTCCCTTTCTCCTTGTTGATAAGGTGATTGAGGTAAAGCCTGGTGAAGAGTTGACAGCGATAAAAAATATTACGATCAACGAACCTTTTTTTCAGGGACATTTTCCAATTAAGCCGATATTCCCCGGTGTTCTAATTATTGAAGCATTAGCTCAAGCAACTGGTCTGTTAGCTTTTGCTACTGAAAACATCAATTCTGATGATGATTCTTCCTTGTTTTATCTTGTAGGTATAGATAAAGCGCGATTCAAAACACCCGTTGGCCCCGGTGATCAATTAGTGCTTCACGTGAAATTTGTTAAATCTATGCGCGGTGTCTGGAAATTTACTGCGGAAGCAAAGGTAGAGGGCGCGCTTGTCGCATCTGCAGATTTAATGTGCGCAGTGACGGATGCTGAGTAGTGATTCATTCAACGGCGATTATTGATCCCAAAGCCAAACTGGGAAAGAATGTTTTTGTCGGTGCTTATTCGGTGATAGGTGCCGATGTGGTCATTGATGATGAATGTAATATTGGGCCTCATGTCGTTATTAAAGGCCCAACAAAAATAGGCAAAGAGACTAAAATATATCAGTTCGCCTCTATTGGTGACGATCCTCAAGATAAGAAATATGCAGGTGAGAAGACTCAGCTGATTATCGGCGAGCGAAATGTTATTCGTGAATGTTGCACGATCAATCGTGGAACAATCCAGGATCAAAGTACTACGAAAATTGGTAATGACAACTGGATCATGGCCTATGTTCATATTGCTCATGATTGTGTCATTGGCAATAACACTATTTTTGCAAACAATACGTCACTGGCGGGTCACGTGACGGTTGGTGACAATGCAATATTGGGTGGTTTTACTATTGTTCATCAGTTTTGCCAGATAGGAGCTAATTGTTTTACTGGTCTTAGTACAACAGTGAATAAAGATATCCCACCATTTGTTATGGCTTCAGGTAATTTGGCAAAAGCACATGGTTTGAATACGGAAGGCTTGAAGCGGAAAGGTTATTCAAACGAACGTATTAAAGCGATTAAAGATGCTTATAAAATAATATACCGATCTGGAAATACATTGGAACAAGCAAAAGAAAAACTGGAATTATTACACACCGAGTCTGAAGATGTGAAAATGATGCTAGATTTTCTGAAGAATGTAACCCGAGGAATTATTCGGTAGTTAAACTGTTCTTGATTCCATTCAACCTAGAAAAATAAATTGATCTACGACTTAGAGCATACCAACAAATCTTTCTAGGTTTAAAAAGTCCATGTTGCCTATTCGGTCTTGGGCTTTTTCACTTTAAAGGCTGAGAAAAAATGTTAAGAATTGGTATTGTAGCAGGTGAAACTTCTGGCGATATCATTGCCGCAGATTTTATAAACACTTTTAAAAAGAACTATCCTGACGTTCAGTTTGAAGGAATTGCTGGTCCGCTAATGCGGGACGCTGGTTGTAAAGCAATTTTTCAAACTGAAGATATGTCTGTGATGGGCTTTACCGAAGTGTTAAAAAAATTACCTCAGTTATTGAGAATTCGCAAACAGATTGCGGCACATTTTATAAAAAATCCACCTGATGTGTTTATTGGTGTCGATGCGCCTGACTTTAATCTTACTTTAGAGAGAAAGTTAAAGGGACACGGTATTTTAACTGTCCACTATGTAAGCCCATCGGCATGGGCTTGGCGTTCCTATCGCGTAAAGAAGATTGCGAGAAGTTTTGATATGATGCTTTCGCTACTACCATTTGAAGCGTCTTTTTATCAAAAACATGGGGTTGATGCCAAATTTATTGGGCATCCCATGGCAGATCAAATCCCGTTTGAAAATAGTCAAAACGAAGCGATTGAAAAATTACATTTAACTGAAAATCTCAAAACAGTCGCATTATTACCTGGCAGCCGTTCATCTGAAGTCAAAAATATTTTCCCTCTTTTGCTTGAGGCTGCAAATTACAGCGCTGCAAGAGATTCTGATATTCAGTTTGTTGTTCCCGCAGCAACACCAAAACTGAAAATTTTAATTGAAGAGTTGGTTTCACAGGAGTCCAGTGATTTGTCCATCACTGTTGTGGAGGGTAACGCTCGCGATGCTATGTTAGCAGCAGATGTTGTTATGCTTGCTTCAGGTACGGCAACTTTAGAAGCGATGTTGTTAAAACGACCGATGATTGTTACCTATCGAATGTCCAAGCTTAGCTTTCAAATATTCAAGTTTTTTACCGTGGTTAAATACGTGGCGCTGCCTAATTTTTTCGATGATTCGCATCCAGTTCCTGAATTTATTCAAGATAATGCAACACAAGAAAAACTGGGCGAAGCATTGCTGGAGTTATTGAACAACCCACAAAAACGTCAGGCAATGGTCCAGAATTTTCAAAAATATCATGAATCCCTAAAACAAAATGCTAGTCAACAAGCGACTAACGCTGTAATGAATCTTATTGAGGAAAAAAATGCTGCCACCGTTTGAATACTCTGATCATCTAAAATCACTTCAATATGTTGCTGGTGTAGATGAAGTCGGTAGAGGACCATTAGCAGGTGCAGTCGTTGCGGCAGCTGTTATTCTCGATCCTGAAAATCCTATTGAAGGCCTGGCTGATTCTAAAAAATTGAGCGAAAAAAAGCGTGATATTTTATTTGATGCTATAAAAGAAAAAGCCTTGGCTTGGGCAACAGGTCGTGCAGAGGTGGAAGAAATTGATAAGCTCAATATCCTGCATGCGAGCTTGCTTGCTATGCAACGAGCAGTAGAGGGATTGCCGATTGCGCCGCAATATGTGTTAGTGGATGGTAATCGTTGTCCTGAGTTGCCTTGTAAATCAACAGCTGTTGTTAAGGGCGATGATCGTGTTGCAGTTATTGCAGCAGCATCAATTATTGCGAAAGTAACACGTGATCGTGAGATGGTGGCTTTGGAGATTGAATATCCTGGCTACGGACTGGCAAAACATAAAGGTTATCCGACTAAAGCACACATTGCGGCGTTGAGGGAAATTGGCGTCAGTGATATTCATCGTCGATCATTTGGGCCGGTTAAGCTTTGCATGGCAGAGTTGGTGTGACGCAGCGCTAATATTATCAGCCTCTAATTTCTCACAGCTAGATGAAAAAAAGCTTGTTTTCCAACCAAGTGCAGATCCACACTATGACGCTATTCTAAACAATATTTTCCGTTCTATTTTCACGTCCAACTGATCCTTTTAGGATTATTGATTCACTTTCCAAAATGAAAATGAATTATAATATTCGATCATATATTTTTCTAAATTTAAAAAAGGTCGTTTATTTCTCAGATGTCTCAACGCTTTGTTCACCTCCATTTGCACACCGAATATTCCATGGTTGATGGAATTGTGCGCATAAAGCCACTTATTAAGCAAGCTGCTGCTCATAAAATGCCCGCTATTGCGTTGACAGACCAGTCTAATTTATTTGGGATGGTGAAATTCTATCGTGCGGCAATGGCCACAGGTGTGAAACCCGTGTTTGGTGTCGATATTTGGGTGGCAAATCCAGAGGATCAGGAAAAGCCTCATCGTGCACTGTTTTTGTGTCAAAGTAATGAAGGCTATAAAAACCTTACGCGCTTGGTATCTCGAAGCTATCAGGAAGGACAATTTCGCGGTATACCTATGCTGCAATCGACATGGCTTGATGGAAATAGTGATGGCTTATTGGTTCTTTTGGGAATTCACTCCGATTTAGGGGCAGCGATTCTTAATGACAATAAACCAGCTATTGAGCAGACATTTGAATTCTGGAATCAGCTTTTCCCATCGCGCATGTATTTGGAGTTAGTGCGTACAGGACGCGAAAGAGAAGAAGATTATCTCCATGCCGCTGTTGAGTTTGCGGATGTTCATGGCGTGCCTGTAGTAGCAACTAACGACGTTCACTTCATTAAGAAAGATGATTTCGATGCGCATGAGGCACGCGTCTGTATTAATGAAGGACGAGTGTTGGATGATCCAAGACGTCCACGTCGGTTTTCAGAACAGCAATATTTACGATCACCGGAAGAAATGATCGAACTTTTTTCTGATATTCCCGAAGCGATCGACAATACCGTAGAAATAGCCAAACGTTGTAGTCTTGAGCTGACCCTTGGTGAAAACTTTTTACCAAACTTTCCCGTGCCGGAAGGCATGACCATGGAGCAATACTTTAATCATCTTGCTGAAGTGGGGCTCGAAAAACGGCTAGATAAAATACTCGATAAATCTGCACCAGACTTCGCCGAAAAGAAAAAAGCTTACGAGGAAAGGCTTCAAGTTGAACTTGATGTTATTAATGGTATGGGATTTCCTGGCTATTTTCTCATCGTAGCCGATTTTATTCGCTGGGCGAAAGAAAATGATATCCCCGTGGGACCTGGTCGAGGATCCGGTGCTGGTTCTTTAGTGGCTTATGCTCTAACCATTACGGATCTCGACCCCATAGAGTATGAACTGTTATTTGAGCGATTCTTGAATCCCGAACGGGTATCCATGCCAGACTTTGATATCGATTTCTGCATGGAAAATCGTGACCGTGTTATTGATTATGTGTCACGTCATTATGGAAAAGATAAGGTATCGCAGATCATTACCTACGGTAGTATGGCAGCAAAAGCGGTAGTGCGCGATGTGGGCAGGGTGTCTGGGCATCCTTATGGTTTTACCGATAGATTGGCGAAGCTTATTCCTTTTGAAATCGGTATTACACTCGATAAAGCGTTGGAGCAGGAAGAGGCACTTCGTACGCTTTATGAAGAAGATGAAGATGTTCACGATCTAATCGACCTTGCAAAAAAATTGGAAGGTATCACGCGAAATGCCGGTAAACATGCCGGTGGTGTTGTTATTGCACCTTCCGCTTTAACCGATTTTTCACCACTTTATTGTGAGGAGGGTGGTGGTAATCTTGTTACTCAATTCGATAAGGATGATGTCGAAGCAGTAGGGCTGGTTAAGTTTGACTTTTTGGGTTTGCGTACTTTAACCATAATTGATTGGGCAGTAAAAGCGGTTAATGAACAGAAGCGGTTAAAAGGCGAACCTGAGCTAGATATTGCTGATATTAACTTAGTCGATGCAAAAACATTTGATCTACTAAAAGCTTGTCAAACCACGGCTATCTTCCAGCTTGAGTCGCGTGGGATGAAAGATCTTATCAAACGACTCCAGCCTGATTTGTTTGAAGATATAATCGCATTGGTTGCACTATTTCGCCCCGGTCCTTTGCAGTCAGGTATGGTGGATGACTTTATCAATCGTAAACACGGTCGTGCAAAAGTTGAATATCCTCATCCTGATATAGCCCCAGTTCTGCAACCTACTTATGGAGTTATTCTCTATCAAGAACAGGTAATGCAAATTGCCCAGGTTCTGGCGGGTTACACGCTGGGCGGCGCCGATATGTTACGTCGGGCTATGGGTAAAAAGAAACCCGAGGAGATGGCAAAGCAGCGGGAAATTTTTACTGAAGGTGCGTTAAACAATAATATTGATAAAGATACTGCAACCTATATCTTCGATTTAATGGAGAAGTTTGCGGGTTACGGTTTTAACAAATCCCACTCTGCAGCATACGCATTGGTATCTTATCAAACCGCGTGGCTGAAAGCCCATCATCCCGCTGCTTTTATGGCGGCGGTTCTCTCCGCCGATATGGATAATACTGAAAAAGTGGTGACACTGATTGAAGAGTGTCAACATATGAAGTTGAAGGTAAATCCTCCAAATGTTAACGCCAGTGATTATCGTTTTCGTGCTATTGACGATGATAAAGTTAGCTACGGACTGGGCGCAATAAAAGGCGTTGGCGAAGCAGCGATTGAAGTAATTATTCAGGAGCGAAAAGCGAATGGAGAATATAAAGATCTCTTCGATTTTTGTAAACGTGTTGATTTAAAGAAAGTTAACAAACGTGTGCTAGAGACACTTCTTCGTTGCGGTGGATTTGATGGGTTAGGACCCAATCGAGCCACTATGATGGAAAGTTTAGCCACAGCATTGCAAGTTGCAGAACAATTTACACGAAACAACGCCACCGGGCAGAACGATATGTTTGGATTAATGGCGGCGGCTGATGAAGACAAAGATACTCAGCAATGGGTTGAAATTCCAGAGTGGGAAGATAAACAAAGACTGGGTTATGAAAAGGTAACATTGGGCCTCTACCTAACTGGCCATCCCATCGATATCTACCGCGATGAGATTAGACGATTTACCAGCACAACAATTGCCAAACTACAACCCGATAAGAAAACTAAAGTGACCATTGCTGGATTACTACTCAGTGTTCGATATTTGAAGACCAAGCGAGGTGATACACTGGGCATATTGACACTCGATGATAAAACCGGCCGGATGGAAGTGACAGTGTTCTCTGATGTGTTGGAAAAATATCGCGATATACTGATTACTGATAGAGTGATTATTGCCACAGGAGAAGTCAGCCTGGATGATTTTAGCGGCCGGCTACGCATGCAAGTAAAAGAGTTGTTTGATATGGATAGAGCTCGTGAGCAATTTGCGAAACGGATTGTCATACAAGTCAGTTCTGATAAGGCGGTTAATGGTTTTGTCAACCATCTTGCGGAACTGTTGCAGCCACATAAAGAAGGGCGATGTCCAATTATTGTACGCTACCAAACTTCATTTGCCCAAGCAGCAATAAAATTCGGAGAAGATTGGAAAATTCGCCCAACTGATGATCTATTGCACCAGCTGAATTTACTTTCTGGTGAGAAGAGTGTGGAGTTGGAATACTAAGTATTTAAATGCATTATTTATGCAGAACTTAAACAATCAGGTATAATCTCGTTACACAATGATGAATAAAGTAAGTTAACAGAACTACCATGAATTTAAATTTTCTCGAGTTTGAACAACCCATCGCGGAGCTGGAAGCGAAAATTGAAGAATTACGTTTCGTTGGAAATGACTCTGAAATTAATATTTCGGACGAAATACAAAAGTTGGTGGAGAAGAATAAAGGTTTAACTGAACAAATATTCTCCAAATTGACGCCTTGGCAAGTTTCTCAATTGGCTCGTCACCCAAAACGTCCCTATACACTCGACTATATCGATAAAATTTTCACTGGTTTTGAAGAGCTTCATGGTGATCGTGCCTACTCAGATGATCCTGCCATCGTCGGTGGTGTTGCCTATCTGGATCACACACCAGTGATGGTTCTTGGACAACAAAAAGGCCGAGATACGAAGGAGAAGATTCGACGTAACTTTGGAATGCCGCGTCCAGAGGGCTACCGTAAAGCTATGCGCCTAATGGAAATGGCTGAGCGTTTTAAAATGCCGATTCTTACTTTCATTGACACTCCTGGCGCATACCCTGGAATCGGCGCTGAAGAGCGAGGCCAAAGTGAAGCCATCGCGCGCAATTTATTTGTCATGGCTAGACTGAAGACTCCAATAATTTGTACGGTTATCGGTGAAGGTGGCTCTGGCGGCGCGCTTGCTATTGGCGTTGGAGATCGTATTGTGATGCTTCAATACAGTATTTATTCAGTTATTTCCCCTGAGGGTTGTGCTTCTATATTATGGAAGAGTGCAGATAAAGCGAGTGATGCAGCTGAGGCTATGGGAATAACCTCAGGGCGGTTGAAAGAATTAGAGTTGATTGATCAAGTTATTGAAGAACCGTTAGGATCTGCTTATCGTGATGTTGATGCAACTGCCATTAGTATCAAATCCGCTTTAAAAATACATTTGGCTGAACTAGGGCAACTCAGTAAAGAAGATCTGTTGGCGGCTCGTTACGATCGCCTTATGGCATATGGTAGATTTAAAGAGTCATAAAAATGATTAGTCATGTCCAATGTCTTTGACATTTGATCAGCAATCTTTGTGGAGCCACTTGGCTCCCTTGTTAGAGAAATACCAAAAAAGCAAATCGAATAAAATAACAGTAGGATTTAGCGGGGGGCTGGATTCTACTGTTCTTTTGCATGCACTCAGTCAACTAAAATCTGATAAAAAAGACTTTCAACTATCCGCTTTTCATGTAAACCATCAGCTTCAAAAAGACGCAGATAGTTGGGAATATTTTTGCCAACAATTTTGTGAGAAGTATTTTATTGATTTTTATAGTGCTCGAGTTATTATCGACAACGATAGTAAAAGTGGTGCAGAAGCCGCCGCGCGTGAAGCTAGATATCAGGCATTTCACGAACATCTCGGAGAACGGGAGTTACTGCTTACCGCACATCACCTAGATGACCATATTGAAACTGTTTTTCTTAAACTGCTAAGAGGTACAGGGATCGAAGGTGCTAGAGGTATATTGCCTTTTTCAAATTTCAAAAAACTCAATATTGTGCGACCATTATTAGCGTTTGATCGGAATAGTTTATTGCGCTATGCAGAAAAACAGGAATTGACGTGGGTTGATGATCCTTCAAATGCTTCAGATCAATTTGATCGAAACTATCTGCGACATAAAGTTTTACCTCATATCGAACAACGTTGGCCTGGATATAAACAAACAATCAATCGATTTACTCAAAATTTATCAGATGTAAATAAAATTATTCATAAGAGTACTCAGGAGGATTACACAACTGCGTTTAGTGAAAATGATTCTTCGTTAGATCTATTGGCCATGGCCAATTTAACTATTGAGCGGCAAAGTTTATTGCTGCGTTTTTGGATAAAAGAATTAGGCTGCAAAGTTCCTAATCAGAAACATCTACAACAAATCCTAAATATAGTTAATGCTCGTCATGATGCTAACCCACAAGTATGTTGGGGTGATGTTCAGATAAGGCGCTATCGTGGTAAGCTTTTTCTTTTTTCATGTGATGATACATTTATTACGCAAGAATATAATTGGGATTTGCTTGAACCACTGCATATACCGGGAGTAGGTACTTTAGATGTCGTACATGTTGTTGGAAGTGGTATTAAAAAAGACTATTTTCAATCGGGTGTAAATGTTAAGTTTCGAATGGGGGGAGAAGTTTGTCGGCCTCACAAGCGTTCTCACACGCACACACTAAAAAAATTATTGCAAGAAAATGCGATACCGCCCTGGCAGCGCGAGAAATTACCATTAATAGTTATTCACAATGAAATTGCTGCGGTAGTGGGAGAGTTTTATTGCGATCCATTTTGTGCAAGTGAAAATGAGCAGGGTTTTGAAATCATAAAAAGATCTTAGTCGATAGATAGATTAATTGCTAGGCGATTTATTAAAAAGTAGAGCAAATGAAATAAAATGTTACTAAAAGCTAATTATTTTATTGCAATGTAGTTGGCATCATGAAAGAATGTTTGAAACTTGAGGTTTGATTTTCAAGTTTAAATACTAACAATAAATAATAATTATAAATTCCAAATTGGGGCTACGTGGACGGGGTGAACCCAACTAATGCAAACATATGTATTAGTTATTTCCCGGCAAGTTGTCTTCTTCATCTCGTTTTAAGTCCTGTTTCCGCCGAAAAAATTAATCAAAACTATTTAAACTATAGTTATATTTAATTTGCTTATCCACAATATTAGAAGTTAACTCACGGTGAATAAATGTCATTTAAGGTTTGTTTTCGGGGAAGTATAAGAGCAGTTGTCGATAAGAATTTTAATAAGTTTAATCGTAAAAAAGGCACATTAAACAGTTTGTTTAATACACCTTCCTTTTATATTATATCTGCTTAACCGTGGAACGCTAAGCTCCAACCTAAAACAGATAAGCCAATTGTAATTGCCGCTAAAAAAATGACGTACGCAGCATCGTCAGCCATAACATTGGTTCTTTTTTTAGACATCGTACTAATCTCCTATGCATTTATATAATTAATAAAGTTCCAACATAAGTAGCGGCTAAAAAACCAGCGTCTTTAATCATTGAATGGCAATCCAATACTAATTTCTCCGAAATAATTCCAAGTGTTGTTTTCGAAATGCTCTAAATAGATATTTTTTATTAAGCTTTTTAATGTGCGGGTTATCACATTAATGATGTTAACAATTGAGATATCAGAGGTCGATGTAATCTTTAAGTTTCAAACTGTGACAAGGTTCTACAATGCATAATGAATCTAGAAAAGATGATGTGAAAGAAATTAATTTTAGTAGTGCTGCCATTGTTGATGAAAATGGAAATGAAATAGCCATCACCGAAGAGATGCTTCAAAAAGCGTTCGAAAAATTTATAAACTTATCGATGCTTCCTTCTTCACTCAGATAAAATTATTGTACTTGCCTCTAAACAAAACTCCGCAAAGATCTTAAATGAGTGATTCGCTGTAGGTTGGGTGCCGATTTTGAAGTGTCGCTATTAAGGAAGTTGGCGTCAAACACCATGGAAGGTTATTGTGTCTTCATAGTGGCACCCAACCTCTGGTTAATCAGCCACATAAGTTTTTTTAGAGGCAAGTTATTTAATTGAAGCTAAAGCCGGAACGAATGATAGTTTTCTTGAGGTGAAAAAAAAGAGCGCTCAACTTATTTAGGAGCACTCTCTTAAGGGAGGGGGTATATAACACTTTAGTCAGCGCGGCGAACTAAGGGAGGGGTATTCGCCGCACTTATAAAGTGTAAAGTCTCTAATTAACACAGTCATCTAAGGGAGGGGTGATTCCTGTGTCTTTCAAGATGGACCTATTATGTCTTATATTATTTATTAATAAAAATGAAATAAAAGTATAAGAACGATAGATTATCGTAAATGTATTATTTATACTTGTCTCCTATTCATCTCATGCAAGAAACTCTGTTATGGCTAAAATGAAAAATGCCACTTTTAGGCAGCTACAAGTCTTTGAATCAATTGCCCGAAACCGTAGTTTTACCGCTGCAGCTAACGAGCTTCATCTTACTCAGCCTACAATATCCGTACAAATGAAAAAGCTCACAGAAACAGTGGGAATACCGCTTTACGAAATAATGGGGAAAAAAGTTTTTATTACTGATATTGGAAGTCAACTTTTAGAAACCTGCTACGGTGTTTTTAATGAGCTAGATAATTTTGAAATGTCTGTCGCTAATGCTCACGGTATAAAAGAAGGGATACTTAAAGTGAGCGGTGTGACAACCGTTGAGTATTTCGGCCCTAGGATTATCGGGGATTTTTACCGCAAATATCCGGGTATTAAAGTTTCTTTAGAAGTTAAGAACAGGCAGAAGATAATTGATCGTATAAGAAATAATCGTGATGATTTATATATCTGTGGACCTGTTCCAGCTGATCTTGAGGTAGAACAGACGCTATTTTTAGATAACCCACTCGTTATACTCGCATCTCCTTTACACCCACTTGTTGGGAAGAAAAATATTCCAATAGAAGAGTTAGCTGGAGAGCAATTTTTAAAGCGAGAGGAAGGTTGTGGTACCTATCTAGCCCTCGATAAAATTATCGGTGAAAAAAGAATCCATTTTCAAAGTAGCATGGCACTTGGTAGTAATGAAGCAATCAAACAAGGGGTGATTAGTGGCTTGGGGATCTCTCTGCTATCCCTCTACGCATTAACTCATGAGTTAGAAACCAAACAGCTTGCGATTTTGGACGTAGAAGGATTTCCTTTTCATGATCAATGGCATATTGCTTACCCGAAAGGTAAGAAACTCTCAATTGTCGCACAGGCTTTTTATGATTACCTATTAGATGACGGGCGTAAATTAACGTCAAATCATTTGTTTGACGTGCCCGGTTATAAAATAGATTATGAGATGTGATTTAAACTGATATATTAATTCATATCTAACCCTGAATTCATGAAATATCTGGGCTAAATAACAATTGTATTAATTAAAAATTATTTGAGGGATAAGATGATTGAGATAATACCCAATTGGCATCCACTATTTGTTCACTTCACCATTGCATTGCTTTCCTTAGCTGTTTTGTTTTTTATTATCGAGAAACCTATTCATGAAACCCTAATGGGAGATAATTTTCTGGTTTTTGCCAGGTATTGTTTATTATTAGGTGTGGCATTTAGTTTCGTCACTGTTTTGGCAGGATGGATTGCCTATAACTCTGTTGATCATGATGATCTTTCTCACCTCGCGATGACCGATCATCGTAACTGGGCACTTAGTACGTTTGCGATTTTCATTGTCACTGCAATTTGGTTAGTAGCATCTTCAAAATTAAAAGAAGGTGCATCAGTACCGTTTCTATTGGTTTTAATTATCGGGGCAGGTCTCTTGGGTATAACAGGATTCAAAGGTGCCGAACTGGTATACAAATATGGAATTGGCGTAAAATCCTTACCGACTAAAAGTGATCACAGTTCTGTAGTTGGTCATTCGCATAACCACAATGATTCCCATGATAGTGAGCATTCGTCAATTCAAATGGATGACGATATGAGTATGGATACTATGTCAATGGATCAGATTCAAGAAGATGTACCTGTCATCGAAGAGATGCCTGTAGAGCAAGAAGAAGATGGTATTACTCGTCAGAAACTTGCTCCGTGATAAATATATGGCCCGGACAATTCATGATTTGTATGTTTTTCAGGAATTATCCGGGTTGATATTTTTGTGCAATGAAAAAAAGGGAGGAGTTATTTAGATATACCCGGTTGCCAAAGCACATCTGGGATGTTTTCAGATTTATTTAATATCCGAGCTAATACAAAAAGCAGGTCTGACAGGCGATTAATATAAGTAAGTGCGTGGGGATTAATTTCTTCATGTTCAGCAAGTGCTGACATCTCACATTCTACTCGTCGACAGACTGTTCTTGTTTGATGGCAAAAAGAGGAAGCAATCGAGCCTCCGGGAAGTATAAACTCTTTAAGAGGGCTCAGTTCGGCATTATATTTATCAAGCTCTGATTCAATTTTATCAGTATATTCAGCTGGAATACGAAGCTGTCCGGGTAAACATAAATCGCCACCAAGATCAAAAATATGATGCTGAATTAATGTGAGTAGCTCTTTGATTGACGGGTTAGTACAGTGAGAAACCAGAATACCTACTGAGGCATTTAGCTCATCTAATGCACCCATGCAGCGAATGCGTAAAGAAGATTTTTTTACTCGACTCCCATCTCCCAATCCTGTTGTGCCTTTATCTCCAGTTCGAGTATATATTTTAGATAAACGGTGTCCCATTTCAGACCTTTTTTAAATGTGATGATATAGATATGATTTTAATCGGACTTCTTTCGAAGTGAAAGCTTTTAGAAACTATTATTATAAGAGTAGGATGAATATGTGTGGAGTAAGTTAACGAAGTAGATAGTTAAACAGTATAATTTAAATAATTATTTGTTGAATATGGGTTTGATCTGCTTGTTTCTTCATAGGCCTTGATCGCATTGTGTTGGTTGTTGCCGACGTTTTCGCTCTCAGATGTCTTGTTCTCTTCCCCTGATTTATTGATATTTGTTTGTCGTTGTTCCGCAAGTTCCATTCTTGCTTCCGATTCCAATTTGCTCGCTTGTGCAGCAACTTGTCTATCCTGGTTTGACGGTGCAGCGGGTGCATGCGCTGCTGCTTGAATTTGTTGGGCTTTCTTTATCGTTGCTTCAGGATTATTGGGTATCGCACTTGTATCGATACTTACTTCACCACCAACAGCATAGTTTTTTCCATCGGGGCCACGTTGATATTGAAACTTTGCTCCGCTAGTTGCGTATTGTCCGGCTGCTGCCAGGTGCGCGGCTTCATGATTTCTTACTTCCAGATCTCTTTGCTTGAGTTCCTGTATTTTTTCAAGTTCCTCTTTGTTTAATTCATTATGTATATTGTTGTATTCAGAAGTCGATTTATTATCATCGAAATTTTTGGATGTGTTTTTTGAAGAATCGCTTTCTAGCGGTTTGGGAAATGTCGTGTTTTGATCTTTATTCGCAGTTTTACCCGCCTCTTGATGAGCTGGTGGATAGTTTAGGGATTGAGAATGAGCGTGAATTTTCATAATAGTTTATTGATTGAGTTACGCCATTTCATCTATTAGCGTACCTAATACTTCATCTTGTACTGCTAAAAACTTTGATGATGCTTCTATTTGTGTTTCTGCACTTTTCATTTGCAAAACTGCGGAAGCGAGAGTTTCATTCGAAGACGATTTTTCGATGCCAATAGATGAGATGATTTGAGCACTGTTGCTTACAGTTTTTAATCCGCGTTGTATACCGCTTAAAGCTGGTTGGAAACCTGAAATGGGTGACATGCTTCGTCCTTATAAAGAAGCTATATTCGGTGTTATAGCGGACCAGAATTTTAAAACTTTAACATACGAGGTTGATCATTGAATATGTCGTTTTGTGCTATCAGTTCCGAAATGAATTTGAATAAATTCTCACTTTATGGATGAACGAAATCTCAGCATCAATATGAACTTGTTTTTAGTATTCGAATAATTCGTTCAATCAATGCATTACCGAGTAAAGATCGAGGAAGTAACTGGCGATATAAAAGTGAATCGTTGATCTTAAGTTGTTAGTTGAGGAATAAACAATGCCAATTACCCCCGAGCGTTTTTTAGAGAATGTTGATTCACTTGTGTCTCTACCCGATATTTGCTTCCGCGTAAATCAAATGGCAGATGATCCATCTTCGAATGCTAAAGATATAGCTGAAGTGGTGGGGCAAGACCCAAACCTAACAACACAAGTTTTACGAATAGCAAACAGCTCGTATTATGGTTTTCCATCAAAAGTGGAAACAATCAGTCGAGCGATATCTGTTATTGGAACTCAGGATTTACGTAATCTTGTCTTGTCAGCATCAGTAATAAATGCATTTTCCATTAAAAAAAATGAACTAATCGACCTTCAAAAGTACTGGGCACATAGCTTGTTTACTGGGTTTGTTGCTCGTCAACTTTCGCGATCTACAACAGCAAAAGTTCTCGATAAAGAACGCTTTTTCGTTGCAGGTCTATTACACGACATTGGCCAATTGGTATTTAGTATGCAGGTGCCTGAAATGATGCGTATCATTTTACATCGCGCAAAAGCGGATATTGAGCCGTTTTATAAAGTTGAAGAGTTAGTTTTTGGCGTAGGACATTGTGAATTAGGTGCAGAGTTGTTAAAGAAATGGCAATTGCCAGAAAGTTTACAAGCCGTAGCTCAACATCATCATGAACCAGAAAAAGCGAAGGAGCATTTGTTAGAAGTGAACGTTGTTCATATTGCTAATGCCATGGCTCATCAAGTGAATATTTCTGGATTAGGCAAAAAAGAACAAGTCATAATTTCGGATGAAGCTTGGAAAGTGACAGGTCTTACTGAGCAACATGTAGTTTCTGCCGTTGAAAAAGCGAAAGTTGAGTTTTTGAATTCAATGCCGGCTTTTATGTCTCACTCAAAAGCGGGAAATCAATAATAAACAAAATAGTGTTATATCCGGCTGTTATTAAAAATTCGCAGGGAGCGGCATGTTGCTCCCTTTTTTGTATTTAAATTCATCTCATCAAAATCGCTATATTGCCAACAAAATACTTCTCCAATTAAACACTTTGATGCTTTAATATACATTATATAAACTATCGCATATTAATTATTCAGAAGCTGACAGTTTATGCATCCAATCTTGAATTAAATTATCTACATTTACCAAATCTCATACACACACTAAAACATTTGTAGTATGGTATATGACCATCGTTACATGGCACACTTGTAGATATTTACGCCGTTTCGTTAGTACTACACTAGCTATTAATGGAGAAGCGACGATTCCGCATTGGATATAGAGATCGCGCTTTCAAAATATAAGTTAATGGAATTTAATAAGGAAACATGAATGAATTTTAAAATATTAGCACTACCTATGGTTTTATTGGTAGGTAGTAATGCGCTTGCTGCGGATGCGAAGCTAAATACTGATAAGAAAAAAGTCAGCTATGCAATTGGTTTGCAACTAGGGAACGATTTTAAACGCGGTGAGCTGGATATCGATACTGCGGCATTGTTGATGGCGATTGAAGATATGATGGCGGGAAAAACACCTCGTCTCACAGAACAAGAGCTGAATGACACGATGAGCTTTTTTCGTGAACAGCAGATGCAAAAACAATCTCAAGTTGCAGATAAAAATAAAGCAAAAGGTGAAGCATTCCTGGCAGCGAATAAAACTGCGCCAGGTGTTAAAGTTTTACCAAGCGGTGTACAATACAAAGTTATTAAAGCTGGATCAGGGAAATCTCCAACTAACGAAAACTCTGTTGTTGCCCACTATCGAGGCACATTGGTAGATGGCACTGAGTTTGATAGCTCAATTAAACGTGGTCAGCCTGCTACGTTTCCAGTTACTGGCGTGATTAAAGGTTGGCAAGAAATACTACCGAAAATGAAAATTGGCGACAAATGGGAAGTCTATATCCCATCTGAATTAGCTTATGGTGTAAGAGGTCAGGGACCAATTATTGGGCCTAACGCCGCATTGATTTTTGAAATTGAGCTGTTAGAGATTCAATAAGCAGTGAATCAAATTAAAAAAGGCGGTGATTATTCTCACCGCCTTTTTTTGTAGTCCTAAAATGCCCCTAAAGTCACAATATATATTTTACCTATTTAACCGTAATAGAGACATTTTCACTTTTTTCTCCTATCCAATTGCTGAAACCTTTCACCATTTGCCATTGAAAGTTATAAATGCCGGGTTTAAGCGGTGCAATTACTTTAAACGAGAATGTTTTGAAATCTCCAGGTTTTATAGTTTCTGTGCTTTTTAAATCTACACGATCTACTGACCAGGTAAGAGAATTAGGTGGGTTTTGAGCATTTAAGCTATATCGCCCATCTATCCAGTTCTCATCGCTCATATTTTTAAACGTTAACGAGACGGGATAAACTTTCCCTCTTTCAAAAATTGCAAAAGGTTGCCCCATTTTTTGAAGGCCAGGCAATTCTTGATATACAAATTCAGCACCAGAGCTTGAAGCACTCTCTTTAACACTAATATATTGTGTTGGCGTTTTTTCACCAAACCAATTTTTCCCGCGTAACATTTGCCATTGAATGGGGTAGATGCCTGCTTTATCCGGAGCTTTGAGTTTAAAACGAAAAGTGGCTAAATTTCCAGTAGTAACGACAGACGATTTTTCTAGAAGTATACGTGAAGTATTCCACACTTTGAGGCCAGATCGTAGACCAAGTTTGTAGCCACGAGATCGATCCCAGGTCGCGCTACCAATATTTTTATATTGAACAACAATACTATATTCCTGCCCTGTTTCCATTGTTTCAGGTAAAAGTTGAGAAATAAATTTCACACGGTGCACTCGGGTCTCTACGATTAAATCAACTTTTTTACTCTTGCCGCCAAAGTATTCACGCCCTTGTTTCATCACTGCCTCAAGTGAGTAGACACCTGTTTTTGATGGTGCAGTAACATTGAATTTGAATATTTTAGTTTGCCCTGGTTTTATATGGTCTGTTGATTTGAGTAGGACTCTGGAAGGTAGGCCTAAAGATTGACTAGTTGCTGAAGTGAAAGTCAGTGTAACGTCTTTATCTTGGTTCCAAGTTTGAGATCCTATATTTTTAACTTCTACTGACGCTGAATATGTTTTTTGAATAATCAAATTATTTTCAATTGTCAGATTTTTAATTATTGCATCATATGCTGGAGCAGCGAATAGCGGCAGTGAGGTTGATAACAAAAGAAAAATTAGCAACCACAGTGAGGGAGTAAATATTAAAGACAGTGTTGATTTGTTTTTGTTTTTATTAATGCATTGCATTGATTTTACACCTTTTTAAAAGTAGACAAGCTATGTAATGAGTACAGGCTTATCAAATCGCAGACCAGTATAGAATAGTCGATTTAGATCTCTACGAAATTCAAGTTATTTCATACACGTTCCTTAGTTAGAAGAGCCAACATCAGCAATTCCCGCTAGAAACGGAGTTGGGATTGATTTTTCCGTTCCGAGTGCATTCTTAGCCCAAGTCACTCCAAAATCAATCCCAACTCCTCTTCATAGAGCCATTAGCGGGAATTACTGAGCCAACATATTTCTTAGATTTTTCAAAAGTTCCAGGAATAAAAAAATTAAATTCCATATTCCCTCACAAGTCTTAGTTATTTATTCTTTTTTTATCTTTGTTCTAAATTCTTAACAAATGACAAGCTCCTTTAATTCCCGATTCCCCCGCGCCATTTATTAAAAGATTGGCTCTTGTCAATGTTGAATTAAACGTTAAAAAACAAAATCTTATGCTTTATTGTCTTGATTTATAGCAATGCGATGTGAACCTTTTCACAAACTCGAACTACACCTGGCTAATTGTGATCAAGTTGCCGTTTTCACGGCTTACACACAATAAGTGGTGGCCGAAAACTTAGGTAACAACGATTCAATTTACTTATGAGTTTTCGCAAAAATGATAAAAAAACTACCCATTACACTTTTAGTACTAATATCAACACTTCTTATTTCCACTGCAGCAAGCGCATGGTCTAAAAAAGATACCTATTGGCAAACTGCTTATTTAGCAACTCACATAGCTGACTGGGGCCAAACATTAGATATTGCGAGCCAATGTAATGGTGGTAATTATTACGAAACTAATGTTGTTATGGGTAAATGCCCAAGTTCACAAACAGTGAATACTTATTTTTTAGCGACTGCATTATTACACTATAGTATTGCGCATTCTTTACCTCCAAAATATCGCAGAATGTTTCAAGTCGGGACGATTGGTATGGAGTTAAGTTATATCTCAAATAATGCGAGTATTGGTCTTAATGTTAAATTTTAAACCTCATCATTGAAAAATATTTCAAAAAATTTGAAATCTAAGATGGCCAAGGATGGTTTGCCGCAAAATATTTTCATTTCACTCTAGAATCAAATAACTCTAATCCATTATTGGTTGCAATAATAAAACTTGGTTCTCTTTCCCAATCACCTAATACATATCGTTTTGCACTTTTTCCATTTGCTAGATCAATATGATGAATCGCAGGACGGTGGGTGTGACCATGAATCATTTGTTGAACATTATGTTCTGTAAAAAATTCTTCGATAGTTTTCTGATTGGCATCCATAATTTCATTTTCATGATTAACATTAGCAGCCCCGTGATTTTGGCTGACATCACGCGCTTTTTTAGCGAGAGCAATTCGCTCATCCATATTCATGTTTAAAAAATATGCTTGCCAGTTAGGGTCTCTTACTGTTTTACGAAATGCTAAATATGCCTGATCATCGCTACACAATAAGTCACCATGAGTTAACAAAGTCGGCGTACCATATAAGTCAATGATCGTTGGGTCGTCTAATATTTTACATCCTGTTAATGCTTCAAAATCTTTTCCGATGAGAAAATCTCGATTCCCATGAATGAAATAGACGGGTATATTTAAAACATTTAAACTTTTCAATGCTTCTATAAAAGGTTGATGAAGCGGAGTTATTGCATCGTCACCAAGCCAGTATTCAAAGAGATCTCCCAGAATATAAACGGCTTCTGCTTTTGTGCCTTTTTCTTTAAGGAGTTGCAGAAACTGACCTGCAACTTCAGGTGTTTCTGGAGAGAGATGTACATCTGATATAAATAAAGTATACATAGAATATTTCTATCCCTGGTCTTTTGTAGTTTCTACAGATACTTTTAATATTTCGACTGCTTGCATGGGAACATCTTTGCTAAACTGGCCACCTCGGGCTGTTTTGACTTTTCTAATTTTGTCGACAACATCCATCCCCTCAACAACTTTTCCAAAAACAGCGTATCCCCAGCCACGCGTTGTTTGTGATCGGTGATCAAGAAATTGATTATCTACTACATTGATAAAAAATTGAGCAGTTGCCGAATGCGGATCTGACGTTCTAGCCATAGAGATAGAGCCACGTACATTTTGTAAGCCATTATTAGCTTCATTTTTAATCGGTTGCTTTGTTTTTTTCTTTGTAAACGAACGGCTATTGTCTAGCTCTTTTGTGAATCCCCCACCTTGAATCATAAAGTTTGATATAACACGATGAAAAATGGTTCCGTCATAAAACCCTGAATTTACATAATTAAGGAAATTTTCAACGGTTTGAGGTGCCCGAGCGCTGTTTAATTCAAGTACAATGTCACCCAATGTCGTCGACATTCGAACTTTGGGAGATAGATCATCTGCAATTGTTGAATGCGAGTAAAAAAAGAACAAACATATTAAAACTATTAACACGTTTTTAGCTCTGATCATTTGGATATCCTTTGGCTTGTCAGTTGTTAGCAAAATACAGATGGATATTTCTTGATTAAGTCATACACAAAGTAAAAAATGCAATTAACGCTATCACACCTATCAATGAATTCTATCGTAGTGCGTAATTTATTGAAATATTGAATGCGTTATACTTTATGAATCAACTGCTTTTTCTAGGTTTTATTCGGAGTCTGATTTGCTAATCCCTTCCATGAAATTTTCTCGTTGGCGCAAAATTATTTTTCCCGTTCTTATCCTCTTTGTTATTTTTTCGTTTTTCTTTGTTTCCTACATGCTAAAACTGGATAAACAAGTGACGGAGCAGTTTGAGGGGAAACGTTGGGAGGTGCCATCAAGAGTCTATGCGAGACCCTTAGAGTTATATGCAGGGAAGGTTATTTCGGTAGATCAATTATTGTTCGAACTTCGCTTGTTACGTTATAAACAATCGATAGATAATGATATTGGAAGTTACCGTCAGCAAAGCAACAAAGTCACTATACACACCCGCGCATTTAAGTTTTGGGACGAAGATACACCTTCTATTTCGTTAGAAGTAACCTTTAAGCGGAACAAGATTCTCTCTATTAAAAACATTAACGCCCAAGAGGTACTCGATGTTTGGCGATTAGAGCCATTATTTATCGGTGGTATCTATCCTAAGATTAATGAAGATCGTGTGTTATTACGTATCCAGGATGTGCCGGATACGTTAATCAAGACACTTCTTGAGGTTGAAGATCGTCATTTTTACGAGCATTTTGGGGTTGCGCCGCTTTCTATCATACGCGCGTTGGTGGCAAATATTCGTGCGGGTGGGCGAGTGCAGGGTGGTAGTACACTAACTCAGCAATTGGTGAAAAATTTCTATTTAAGCAATGAAAAAACGATTACGCGAAAACTGAATGAAGCACTCATGGCATTGCTGCTTGAATTTCACTATTCAAAAAATGAAATATTAGAAGCCTATCTCAATGAAATTTATTTGGGACAAGATGGCAGCCGAGCGATTCATGGTTTTGGTTTGGCCGCTGAATACTATTTTGATAAGCCACTTGAAAATCTGGATGAAGCGCAAATTGCATTGCTGGTGGGATTGGTAAAAGGTGCATCGTATTATAATCCGCGTCGTTTTTATGAGCGTGCACTCAAACGACGTAATGTTGTATTAATGGTTCAGGCAAGAGCGGGAATAGTGGGGGAAGAAGATCTCATTGCTCTTAAAGATTTGCCACTAAACATTAGTAAATATGGCCCAAGTGGCATCACAAAATACCCGGCATTTATGGATCTTGTGCGTCGCCAGTTAAATAAAGATTATCGCCCTGAAGATTTAAGTAGTGCTGGCTTGAGATTATTTACAACTATTGATCCTCTCGTTCAATTTGAAGCCGAAGAGAGCATTGATAAATGGCTGCCAAAGTTAGAGCAGAAAATTAAATTAGAAAAAAATGTCTTGGAAGCGGCTGCCATGGTAACCGATGCCGGCTCTGGAGCGGTACGAGCACTTGTAGGGGGGAGAGAATTTAGAGCATCAGGATTTAATCGAGCGTTGGATTCACATCGCCATATCGGTTCGTTAATAAAGCCTGCGGTCTATCTCACTGCATTGCAACAGCCAGAACTTTATCGTTTGAATTCAACACTCGAAGACAGCGCGATTACGATTACTATGGAAAATGGTTTTCAGTGGTCTCCAGAAAACTATGATAAGCGAGAGCACGGTGAGGTTGCACTGATTAGTGCACTGGCCAATTCTTACAACCTTGCCACTGTGCGACTCGGAATGGCGTTAGGTTTAGAGAATATCAGTGACACGCTGCATGCCTTGGGAGTGGAGAGAAAAATAGCTATATATCCATCAATGTTGTTAGGCGCGGTTGATATGTCTGTTTATGACGTATTAAAAATGTATCAAACTTTATCCGCTCAGGGTTTTCAAACGCCTGTTCGCGCAATACAAACTGTCACCACTAGTACCGGTGAGGTGCTTAGCCGCTATCCAATTAATGTCGAGCAGACACTCTCATCAGATGCGATTTATTTGTTGAACACAGCACTGCAAGAAGTCACAAAGTCAGGTACTGCAAAAAAGATATATCGCAGAATGCCCTACTCATTTAGTGTAGCGGGTAAAACGGGAACAACTAATGATTATCGGGACAGCTGGTTTGCTGGTATGACGGGAGATAAAGTGGCGGTAGTGTGGTTAGGTGCAGATGATAATCGATCTATTCGATTAACCGGATCATCAGGTGCACTGCCAATCTGGACAGATATTATATCTGCCACTGCAAGTCGTTCGCTGGATATTCCAATTGCCGAAAATATCATTTTTGAACGTTCTTCTGCTATTATCCATACTAACGGCAACGTAAAATGCGTCGAAAATAAAGTATTTCCTTTTATCCGGGGAAGTGTCCCCTCAAGATTAGAAGAGCCGCAATGTATTGAGGATAATCTGCTGACTCATGATTGATAAAAATTTCAGGTTCGTATGCTTAATCATCTGTTTTATGGTGATATCTGCATGTACAACTTCTGTTAAGCGCCCGGATACAACGTCAACAATTAGTGATGGAATGCTTATTCCTGATACGGAAACGAAAAAACAAGAAGCCATCATTATAAGACCGACGAAAAAGACAGCATTTATTTCAAAACCCGTCGTCCGCAATTTATTAAAAAAAGCAAAATTGCGTAGTGATGTAATGGATTATGATTCAGCGATCCATCTACTTGAGCGAGGAATCGCCATTTCGCCTAATGATCCCATTTTATGGCAAAACATGGCAGCAGTGCGTTTGAAACAAGGTGATCTGGCACAAGCTAAACAGCTTGCGATGAAATCCAATGTTCTGGTCGAAGCCGATGAAGAATTACGTTCGATTAATTTACAAATAATTGAAGAAGCAAGACGTCGAGAGAAGGTGCAGAAACTAGGCGGTTCTGTGCTCCACTAATAATGTTATCATTTTTTAGAAAGATTTTTTTCTGTAGAGATCAGGCTTATTGCTTGCTCAATAGCGTCATCCACTTTACTCTCCATTTCTAACCGTTCTTCAGGTGAAAGATAAAAAATCATGTCAACATCAAAGCGGATATAGCGAGGTGGTAAATGATTCAATGCTACACAGGCAATATCTTCAAGATGATCTTCATCTAAAGTTTTCTTACCTGTTTTTAGCGCGATGCGGGAATAGACGAGTTTTTCATAGTAGTTATGTACATTGGCAAAGGTCATTTCATTCCTTTATTGAGATACTAATTCTTTAAATCGACAATCATGCAAGAAATGCAACAGGTTTTGATTTCGAGATCAGTTAATTAAAATGAATTTAATTAATATAGTACTGATAACGGCACAATCCTTTCATGAGTCTATCGGTGTTGTTGATGATTTAATCCGGATATTTTAAAAAGTATTCGATTTATAAACTTATTTAAACGACTAACAAATAGGGGTGCCTTCGGTTGTGATTTAGAGTGATGATGGCAAGGCAAAACCAAACGAAAAAGCGCAGTTTACTGCAGTAAATGAGCATTTTGAGTTTGGTTTTAACGCAGTCAGTGCGCTATAAATCACAACCGGAGGTGCCCATAGGAAATGAAGCAAGAATTAAAGGTGTTAAAATGAAGAAAATTCCAGCCATTAAATCGGTAATGACGGCATTTCCTTATTGGATCGATATTGGTGATTCGATACCAAACGCCGAAAAAATGATGAAAGAACACGAAATTAGCCACCTTCCCGTCAAGCAAAATGGCGATTTGGTTGGTGTTGTCGCTCATTATGATATCGAACAGGCCAGAGCGAACTTTGAAGATGCTAATAAAATAAATAATATGACAGTTGCCGACATCTGTGTGCTTAACGTTTACAAGGTTGGTCTTGAAGAGCCACTTGATAATGTGGTTTTACATATGGCGAATTATCATATTGGTTCTGCGCTGGTGATGCGGAATGATCGATTGGCTGGTGTATTTACCGTCAATGATGCGTGCCGCTGCTTCGCCGATTTTCTTCGTTACCAGTTTAGGCCTAAAAATGGTGATGATGTTGCGTAGTGTAGTGCAGAGTGAATTTAATTGAATGACTATTAAACTTTTTCACATTTCTACCGTATTTATCAGTTTTCTGTTTTTTACGACAAGATTTTATTGGATGATAGCAAAACCATCGTTATTAAAAGCGCCATGGGTGAAGATCTTTCCTCATGTGGTAGATAGCTTGCTTTTGATCAGCGCTATTGTTTTAACCATTCAAATCTCTCAATATCCGTTTGTTGATGCATGGTTAACCAGCAAAGTTTTGGCGCTGCTTGCTTATATCATTATCGGAAATATTGCCTTAAAACGGGGTAAGTCAAAACCGATTAGGATTGTAGCGGGTATTATTTCTATACTGATTTTTTTGTTTATGATTAGTGTTGCGACGACTAAAGATGCATTGGGTTTTTTAAGTTTAATGTAAGGCCTTATATTACTCAAGTTTCGGAGTTCAAATCTATATTGGAGGCAACAACCACCATGTTTATTGCAGCCATTTTAAGAAAATCTGAACTCCGAAACTTGAGATGTTAAATAGTGCTAGCTTTCATCGCTAGATTTAGCGGCAACGGCTGGTGCTTCACCAGCATCTGATTGGCTTTCACCCCCATCACTATTTTCACTATTAGATTCGTAGTTTCTATTTCCTCGGTTGTTCCGGTAATTTCCACGATTACGGGAGCGTCCTTTATCACCACTTCTGTATCGACGTCGGTTTCTTCCATCTCTGCGAGGTTTGTTTTCATCGGAAGATCCTTCTTCTGAATCTTTTGTGGTCTCTCCAGTGCTGGTGGTTTCTGGTTTGTTTCTTGGGCCACTGCGCGTTGCTGGTTGAGCTTCTCCCGTTATTTCCGCCACAAAACTAAATTGTTCTGGTGAGTCAATTGCGGGTTGGTGAAACTTCTCCTCACCTCGGCTGGAGTCATCGTTTTGCTGTGAAGAGTTTGCTGAAGAAACAGCTTCAGTGTTCGGCGGTGAATCTTTAGAATCTACAATTACTGGCGTCGCAGTTTCATTCTCAATTTTAGCTTCGGTAAACTTTTTCTCCGCTTTCCCCCAAACAGACTCAGTTTTCTCTTCTGCTATTTTTGTAGGAACGGTAGTTTCAGAAACGTTAGTCGTTGTCGACTCCGCTGGAGTAGCTGTCTCCGCTTTTACGGCAGTTTCTATTGTAACGACGGGCGTTGAAGTTTTCACTGTCGCCTCAATTGTTTGTGGTGTTTCTACAGCTTTTGAGGCTTCTTGATTTTGAGTCGGGGTTGATGCAGCGATCTCATCTTGAGGTTTGTTGACGACCTTGTTTTCCCGATTGTCTCTTTTATTGCTGCGTGGGCGATTCGACTTACGTGTGTCTTTATCACCCGGTCGATTGCGTGTGTCACGTGGTTTAGCGGTGCTATCTTTTCCTTGAGTTGGTCGATTACCAGTACTTGTTCGATCGCGGGACGGTTTAGAATCTCTACTTTGTGCTGGCTTATTTCTGCCTTGTGGCCTATTGCGTTGCCCACCAGTGGCTCTTTTTGGTCTTGGTGATTCAGCAGTTTGTGTGCTGCTTCTTTCAGGTGCTGTATAAGAAATGATCGCTTCACGCTTGGTGTTCTTCTCTTTCTCATCGTTGCCAAAAAATGAACCCATGATACGGCCAAAAAAACCGGTTTTTTCTTCAGTGGATGCAGGTGGTTTAGGTGCTTGAGCAACTGATTTAACGACAGGTTGCTCGCTATAAGTTACAACACTTGTGGATGTGGTTGGAATTTCTGGCGCTTCTTTCTCTTCTGATAATCGGTAACTTGATTGTACTTCTTCTTTATCTGCTTCACTCAGTTTCACACGCTGAATATCATAATGCGGGGAATCAAGATTGGGACTAGGCACTAATACAATTTGTACTCTGTGTTGAGATTCTACTTCAGCGATGGCTTTTCTTTTTTCATTGAGTAAAAAAGTTGCGACATCAATTGGGAGCTTGGCAATAAGCTTTACCGTATTCTCTTTCATCGAATCTTCTTCAATGATTCGAAGAATGGATAATGCCAAGGATTCAACACTTCGAATAACACCCTGACCAACACAGCGTGGGCAGACGATTTGGTGGTGTTCACCCAGAGAAGGTCTGACCCGTTGACGAGACATTTCAAGAAGACCAAATCGTGAAATACGACCCACTTGAACACGTGCACGGTCCATTGTTAAGCAATCACGCAGTTTGTTTTCAACTTCGCGCTGATTTCTGATAGGCGTCATATCAATGAAATCGATGACGATTAGACCACCGAGGTCACGCAAGCGTAATTGGCGGGCTATCTCTTCAGCGGCTTCCAGATTGGTGTTAAGCGCAGTCTCTTCAATATCGCCGCCTTTGGTGGAGCGAGCAGAGTTAATATCAACAGAGAGAAGCGCTTCAGTGTGATCCATGACGATAGAACCACCAGAAGGCAGTGAAACTTCGCGTTGAAACGCAGTTTCAATCTGACTTTCTACTTGATATCGAATGAATAGTGGGATGCTGTCTTCGTAAAGCTTTATTTTTGAGAGATTATGGGGCATTACTTGCGTCATAAATTCTCGTGCTTTTTCGTAGGTTTCACGATCATCGATCACAATTTCCGCAATATCCTTACGCAGATAATCACGAATCGCACGAATGATAATGTTACTTTCCTGATAGATGAGAAAAGGCGCTTGTTTCTCTTTCGCGGCAGTATCTATCGAAGTCCACAATTGAATGAGGTAATCCAAATCCCACTGCAGTTCTTCAACGTTTTTGCCGACACCCGCGGTACGAACGATTAATCCCATGTTATTCGGGATCTCAAGTTGACTCATTGCATCGCGGATTTCTGTTCTATCATCGCCTTCGATGCGACGAGAAACACCGCCCGCTCTTGGGTTATTAGGCATTAAAACAAGATAGCGACCAGCGAGACTAATGAAGGTTGTTAAGGCTGCACCTTTGTTGCCACGTTCTTCTTTATCAACCTGGATGATAATTTCCTGGCCTTCATTGATAACATCTTTGATGCTTGGTCGTTGGCCACTTTCGACAGGATTTACAAAATATTGACGTGAGATTTCTTTAAGGGGTAAAAATCCATGGCGATCCGCACCATAGTCTACAAATGCTGCTTCAAGGCTCGGTTCTACTCGAGTGATCTTGGCTTTGTAAATATTTGATTTTTTTTGCTCTCTTGTTGTTGTCTCTATATCTAAGTCGTATAATTTTTGACCATCAACCATGGCCACGCGCAACTCTTCACGCTGAGTTGCGTTAAAAAGCATTCTTTTCATTCAGTTTTTTACTCTATTATTCTCTCAATAAGCGCGAGGGTGATCCACACCGCGTTTACTTGTATATAGCCTGATTATGTTTGATTGTGTTGGCGTAACAAGGAGGGCTGTCTGAGGATAGATTGATCTGCTGTAAGCAAACCTGAGCGTGTATATTTTTTAATCAAGTTTATTGAAAAGCTAAAGCAATTCATTATTATTTGATCTGGAAATCTACATAAATCAGGTTCACTCATGCGACAATCATCATTCTCAGTCAGTCTCCTAATGTCGTCGGCGGTAATGTGGACAAATCGCTCGACCATCTTATTGAGTATTTATTAATCCAATATCTTCGCAAGATTATTAATACTTGCAAGAAAATCCCATTGTTCATTTATGTACCGCACATGTGCGGTATAATGTGTTCGATAAATTATGCTAGATTTCTTAAATATCTAGCATTGTTTACACCGAGCTATTGCTTCAAAATTAAGCACTCTTTTCCATGAGGCATAACCTAAGCTGATTCGGCATATAAAAAATTATTTACGCAATGACATTTATCATGTCTTTGCGTATTAAATCAAGGTTTATATTACATTTTTTCCAAAGTAAGATCTTTATTTCTAACCAAGACAATAATATGACGCCAAAGAATAGAAAAGTTTCCCCTAATGTCAATCTGGAGTCAGTTCGGTTCGTCGAAATTGACGAACATCATGCCGGCCAACGGATAGATAATTTTTTATTAAATTATTTAAAGGGTGTCCCAAAAACACATATTTACCGAATCATTCGCAAAGGTGAAGTGCGGATCAATAAAGGCCGCATCAAACCTCTCTACAAACTATGTATGGGCGATAGTGTCAGAATTCCACCCATACGGGTATCAGAAGCAAAAAACATCCCGACTCATGTTGATGGGAAACTAGGACAGCTAAAAAACTGCTTTATTTATGAAGATAGCTCATTAATTGTTCTTAATAAGCCTTCGGGATTAGCGGTTCATGGGGGCAGTGGAATTAATTTGGGTGTGATTGAGAGTTTGAGAGTGCTAATGCCACTTGAAAAACGCTTAGAACTTGTGCATCGTTTGGATAGAGATACTTCAGGTTGTTTAATTATTGCCAAAAAAGCATCTGTTTTAAAAAAAATGCATGAAATGATTCGTGCGAATGAAATGGAAAAGCAATATGTGGCTCTAATGAAAGGCCGCATGATGGAAAAAGAAGTGGTAGTTAAAGCGCCCTTGAAAAAGTTTGTGACTCAGTCAGGTGAAAGAATGGTCACCGTTGATGAGGATGGTAAAGCTGCAAAGACGATTTTTTATCCGAAGCAGGTTTTCGAGAACGCAACGTTAACGGATATAAAATTGATCACAGGACGTACTCATCAAATACGGGTACACAGCATGCATTTGGGCCATAATATTGCGGGTGATGATAAATATGGTGATAAAAATTTTAATGCGGAAATGAAAGCCATCGGACTCAAGCGTCTGTTTTTACACGCACGCAGTGTAAGGTTTGAACATCCTGTCACAGGGGAGATAATGAATCCTATCGCTACAATGGATAAGCAATTAACCGGAGTTTTAAAAAAATTAAGTGAAGTATAAATTATTAGTATTCGACTGGGATGGAACCTTAATGGATTCCCAGCAAGAGATTATCAGTTGTTTTCAGTGGGCAACGCGCGACCTGGACATGGAACCACCAACTGACGAGGCGATAAGAAATATTATTGGTTTGGGTATGCGTGAGGCAATTACTACATTATTCCCTGCGCTTCGCTCGCCCGAGCTACAGTCTGCGCTCGTGGAACGTTATCGTCATTACTATTTTTCTCCACAAAAACCACCATCCGTACTTTTCGAAGGTGTATTTGAGTTATTGCACTCACTTCAGGAGCAAGACTATTTTCTTGCAGTGGCGACCGGAAAGGGCAGGCGTGGTTTAGATGGTGTGCTAAAAAATACAGGTCTTGATGCTGTGTTTCACTACAGTCGCTGTGTTGATGAAGCGCATTCCAAGCCCCATCCGCAAATGCTCGAAGATGTGATGGATTATATGGGGGTCATGCCGAAAGACAGCTTAATGATCGGTGATACAGAATATGATCTGCAAATGGCGAACAATGCAAATGTAGCAAGTGTCGCCGTTGGCTGTGGTGCGCATGAAAAGTCGCGTTTGTTGATGCATAATCCATTAGTGTATCTAAATCATACTAACGAATTAGGTGATTGGTTAAAACAGGATCCTATGACATTTTCTCAATTAAAAATGGAAAGAGAGTTATAACCTGATGACGGATAAAAAAGAGAACGATCCATTGAAAAATAAACCAGAAGAAAAGCAGGCTGGTTCGATGGAAGGTGTGGAGTCGAAATCATCTGATGCAGAGTCAATAGCAAATAAAGCAGAAAACAAGGTTGATCCTTGGACAAATGATTATGTCACTGAATCTGTTTCGCCGGAGGTTGAGTCTAATGTAAAGGAAAGCGGGGTTGCGCAAAAGCAGGCCCAGGAGACAAAGCCAAAGGAAAAAGGAAAAGATAAAAAACCAGATTTATCCAAAGAAGAGTGGGAGCGTGATCTCCTTAATCGTCTAGCGTTTTCAGCGGTTAATGAGCAGCGTCGAAGTCGTCGTTGGAGTGTGTTTTTTAAATTTGCGTTTTTAACTTACGTTGTTGGTATTTTGATTCTCTACTTTCCTGAAGATCGTGGTGACATACATATTGGTCCGCACACGGCAATGGTTGAAATTTCCGGGCCCATTGCTGATAACGCTTTTGCCAACGCAAACAGTATAATTACTGGAATGCGTGCTGCCTTTGAGGATAAAAACACTAAAGCAGTTGTGCTGAGAATTAATAGCCCCGGTGGAAGTCCTGTTCAGGCGGGTTATATTAATGATGAGATATTTCGTTTACGAGAGAAGTATCCAAATACTCCCATCTATTCTGTGGTAACAGACATGGCCGCTTCTGCCGCGTACTATATAGCCTCTGGAACAAAAGATATTTATGCAGATAAAGCGAGTATTGTTGGCTCCATTGGCGTGCTAATGGATGGCTTTGGTTTTGTTGATACAATTGACAAACTGGGTGTTGAGCGACGGTTGATGACGGCAGGTGAAAATAAAGGATTTCTTGATCCATTTTCTCCGGTAAACCCTAATAATAAACAGCATATGCAAAATCTTCTCGATAATGTTCACGAGCAATTTATATCTACTGTGAAAAAGGGACGAGGTGATCGATTGGTTGAAAATCCCGAGCTGTTTTCAGGTCTGTTTTGGTCGGGAGAAAAAAGTGTTGAGTTAGGATTGATCGATGGTCTTGGTAGTCTGGGTTATGTTGCGCGTGACATAGTCGGGGAAGAGAAAGTTGTCGATTTTACACCTCGACCCAATTATCTGGATCGATTTGCAGAGCGTCTCGGTGTTGCGACTGCAAATACGCTTTCTTCGGTTTTATTCCCGCAAGGTGGTATGAAATAATTTCATTGATAACGAGTGGAGGTTAAAAAGCCTCTACTCCTAGTGGGTTGATAGGTATTTGATTGATGGTGTAGTGTTGGGAAAAGAATAATCAGGAATTTTTCAAAGTATGACTTCACACTACAATAAATCGCAAAAATTAATCAATAGTGTTTTAACGACAGAAGATTTAGATGCAGTTAAAGAGCGTCTGAGAAAAACACCTGAGGATTATGCTCCTCATGTTCCCAGAGCAGAAAATTGTACCAACGAAGGCTTAGAGAGTCGCTGGGCTATTTTTCCTGAGAGCGATGAAGCCAAAAATTTGTTGGCTGATACCTTAACCTTATCGCAGATGGAGAGTTATTCTCGAAACATAGAGAATTTCATTGGTACAGTCAAAGTGCCTATTGGTTTGGCCGGGCCTTTACGAGTAAACGGCGTGCATGCTCAGGGTGATTATTATATTCCTTTGGCAACCACTGAGGCGGCTTTGGTAGCGTCCTACTCCAGAGGCGCAACACTTATCAGTTTGGCTGGTGGTTGCACTTCGATTATGTTGAATGAAGGTATTAGTCGAGCACCTGCTTTTGCGTTTGACTCTGTTACTGGCGCAGGTCAGTTTGCACTTTGGGTCATTCAAAATATCGAAGCTATTCAGAAGGTCATTGAATCCACAACACGATATGGAAAGTTTTCAGATCTAAAGGTGACTGTGGAAGGCAATAATGTCTATCTTGGTATTGAAATATTACCAGGTGATGCTTCTGGCCAAAATATGGTGACGATTGCTGCTGATGCAGTCTGTGAATATTTGATAGAAAACGCACCGCTAGAACCTCGTTACCATTTTGTTGAAGGGAATCTTTCTGGCGATAAAAAAGCAAGCGCGCTCTCACTGATGTCAGTAAGAGGGAAGAAGGTATCTGCGGAAGTCACTATCCCGGCTGTGTTAATTGAAAAAGTTCTAAAAACTAGCGTTGAAGCAATGGTGGATTATTGGCGTATGTCAGCGATTGGTGGTGTGTTGAGTGGCACTATTGGTGTGCAGGGGCATTATGCTAATGGTCTTGCGGCACTTTATATTGCTTGTGGGCAGGATGCTGCCTGTGTTTCTGAGTCAGCTATCGGGGTGACTCGATTTGAAGTAACCAAGAACGGTGATCTCTATGCGACAGCAACCTTGCCCAATCTTATCGTTGGAAGCGTCGGCGGGGGAACGGGATTGCCAAGTCAATTAGCGTGTCTGCAACTAATGGGTTTAGCCGGGCCAGGGAAAGCACGCGCATTGGCCGAAGTATGTGCCGGTGTTGCTTTAGCGGGCGAGCTATCAATTATCGGTGCTTTGTCTGCTGGTCATTTCACCCGTGCTCACCGGGATTTGGCAAGAGGCAAACATGATAGAAATAACTGATATTGGATTACAGCGCTGGTGGATTTACCAACGTGAACGTTTTCCTGTGGTTGCTCACGGCCTTCTAATATTGATCTTTGTCTGTTCCACTATGGGCTATACCAGGCTGTCAATGGGGCTCGAAGGTTGGCCTCAGATATCTTCTCTGTTCGCTGCATTTTTTGGCTGTTTTGGTTTTTTTTTGCTTTTGCGTATTGCAGATGAGTTCAAAGATTTTGATGATGATAAACGCTATCGCGCATATCGCCCTGTGCCACGAGGTTTAATATCGTTAACTGAACTTCGAAATCTCGGTATTGTGATTGTGATATTGCAAGTTTCATTGCTAATAGTAATAGAGCCGCATTTACTTTATTTTTATGCTTTGACTCTGGGTTATTTTTTCCTCATGAGCAAAGAGTTTTTTGCTCATCATTGGTTAAAATCACAACCATTAATCTATCTTTTCAGTCATATGATTATCATGCCACTTATCGCATTGTTTGCGATGTCTCATGAAGGACTTTTTTCTCAAGAACAGTCAATTCCTCTCTCTTTTTTAGCAGCCAGTTTTTTTAGCGGTGTGGTATTAGAAATTGGACGAAAAATAAGAGCGCCTGAAATGGAAGAGCGAGGTGTTGAAACTTACAGTGCTGTTTGGGGTAGAGCAAGAGCTGTGTTTGTGTGGTTACTAGCAATGGCGCTTGCCGCAGGATCAACACTATATGCTGCAATGCAAATTGATTCATTAATGATTAGTGCGGTAATTGTTTGTTTACTTTTGCTGCTTAGTTTGCTTAATGCGGGGCTATTTTTAAATAACAACACAGTAAAACGTGGCAAATTATTTGAACACCTTTCCGCGCTTTGGTTGCTCGCAACTTATACGGGAGTTGGGATTATCCCTTTACTGATTTAATGAGTGAAATGAAACAGAGTAACTACATACTGAATTCCGGGGTCGATCGAGAAATAAATGAATTAGGCGGGAAGGCGTGGGCACTCAATCAATTGCAGGACGCTGGTTTTGAAATACCTGCATGGTTTGTCATTACACCTGCTGCATTTTATGATTCATTAGGAATGGATAAACTGGAAGCTTTTTCACAGTTTCAGGATGAAAAAAAGATTGGGGAAATTATTGAGCAGCTTAAGATGAGTGGAGAGTTGCAAGATGCGCTTATTTCTCAGGTGAAGAAATTTTGTCCAAATAATGAATGGCTCGCTGTGCGTTCTTCTGCTGTTGATGAAGATGGAATGGAATACTCTTTTGCGGGGCAGTTGGATAGTTTTCTGTTCGTTGGTATTGACGACTTGGTGAATAAAGTTATTGCCGTTTGGCAGTCCGGGTTTAGTCCACGTATTTTACAATATCGAAAACAAAACAAGCTCGGCTTAATTCCTCACGCCCCAGCGGTGTTAATACAGCATATGGTAAATGCGGATGTATCGGGTGTTGCTTTTAGTGCAAATCCGGTGAATGGGCGCCGTAAGGCGTCCGTTATTAATGCTGTATTTGGTTTGGCTGATGCTTTGGTTTCAGGGGCTGCGGAAGGTGATTATTATTCGGCTGATCTTAACAATACGGTTTTAGAACGTCAGATAGCAACAAAAAAAAGTATCCAGCAATTTAATTCTCAGGGAGGTGTTTGCACAGTTCCCATGCCGGATGAAAAACAAAATTTGGCCGTACTCAATGATCAACAGATTAAACAAGTTGTCGCTTTGGCCCGGCAGGCAGAGTTTCACTTTGGACGCCCACAGGATATTGAATGGGCGATAGAGAATAATCATCTATATCTGCTTCAATCACGGCCTATAACAACACTGGAAAATTTAGTCGACCCTGATGGGGATACTATTATCTGGGATAATAGTAATATTGTCGAAAGTTATAGTGGTGTAACAACACCGTTAACATATACATTTATTCGTCGTGCCTATGAGTCTGTATATATAGAGTTGGTTAGGATTCTTGGTGTCCGTGACAAGTTAATTAATGAGAATCGTCACGTGTTTGCCAATATGGTTGGGCTGATAGAAGGGCGCGTTTATTATAATTTATTGAGTTGGTACCGAGCGTTGGCTCTGCTTCCTGGTTTTTCTCTGAATCGCGGCTTTATGGAACAGATGATGGGCGTCAAAGAGGAACTGCCCGAATCTGTATTTGGCGTACAGGAAAAACTATCGTTAAGAAAACGGCTGTGCGAAATTTTCAATCTGAGTTACACCGTTATTGGTTTGATTAGCAATCATTTTACGTTGGAAAAAAAGATAGAACGTTTTTATCAATGTTTATCTTCTACCCTGACATCCCCGGAAACACTGTTAGAAGAAATGCGTGAAGATCAATTGGTTGCTTACTACAATCAACTTGAGCAGAAGCTGTTAACTCGTTGGGATGCGCCATTAATCAATGATCTGTTTGCCATGGTGTTTTATGGAACATTGAAAAAACTTGTTAGTCTTTGGTGTGAAAACGATGAAAGTTTGCAAAATGATCTGTTAACCGGCGAAGGAGGGATGATCAGCGCAGAGCCAGCACAGCGGGTTCGAGAGATGGCGCTGGTAGCTAGTGAGGATGGAAATTTTGTGACAGTATTGATTACATCGCCGCTGAAAGAGATAGAACGGTGGATAGTGCTTAATCAAGAATTTGAAAAGCAATACCATGAGTATTTACAACGCTTTGGTGATCGTTGTCTCGGAGAGCTAAAACTTGAGAGCATAACGTTGACAGAGGAACCTCTACTTTTGTTACGGTCTGTTGGCCATTTAGCGTCGCGCAAAGAAAAACTGAGGGATACTTCAGATGAGTACATAGCGCAGAGACAACAAGCGGAGATTAAAGCCAAAAACGTATTAAAGTCTAAACCGGTAAGAGGTTTGTTTTTTCGTTGGATTTTGAAGCATGCTCGCGCAAGAGTACGGGATCGTGAAAATCTACGTTTTGAGAGGACGCGGGTTTTTGGGCAGGTGCGACGGATATTTCTGGCGTTGGGTAAACGCTTTTATGCGCAAAATCTTATTAGTCACCCTAGAGATATTTTTTACCTTGAAATACATGAAGTAATAGGTGTTGTTGAAGGTACAGCGACTACATTATCGTTAAAAGAATTGATCAAGATTCGGGAAAAAGAATATCAGAATTATGAAAAATCTACATCGCCGCCTGATGAGCGATTTGTGACAAGAGGCGGGGTACATTTTGCTAATCTGTTTAAGTCAACATCCAATGACATGGATTCAGATGAGACTGATTTGAAAGGTATTGCTTGTTGCCCCGGCAAAGTAAAAGGCATTGCCAGGGTAATTAGCAGTCCACTGAATGCTGAACTTAAACCTGATGAAATTCTTGTTGCGGAATTTACAGACCCCGGCTGGATTATGTTGTTTGCTTCTGCAGCTGGGATTATTGTAGAGCGTGGCAGTTTATTATCGCACTCAGCTATAGTCGCGCGAGAAATGAATATTCCTGCCATCGTATCTGTCAATGCGGTTACAAAAATTATCAAAGATGGTGATTTAATTGAAATGGATGGAAGTACGGGTAATATCTATATTCTTGCCGAACGCCAGTTGGTGGAGTCGTGATCGAAGGTGATCGACTAGCTGGCAAGTTATATGATCATCGAACTATTCTTCTGATCGTTACTTTTTTGGTTAGTGTTGCAATGATTTGGCCTGCGACAAAAGTTGGGATTGATAACTCTTTAGAAGTCTGGTTTTTAGATGATGACCCAACTTATCAGGAATACAAACGCTTCCAATTGACTTATGGTAATGATGAAGTTGTTGCTATTGCTGTAGAACATCCCGAGGGTTTTTTAAGTGAAGCTGGCTTGCAACACCTGACTAAATTGGAAAACCAATTAAAAAATATTGAAGGTGTGGCAGAAGTGACATCAATCACCCGGTTTTTTGGCGCGTGGGAAGATGGCTATGGCGGAAGTTTTAAGCGACTATCTGAACACCCTGCAATTCAAGGGCGTCTGCTCAGCAGTGATGAGAAGAGTGCCATCATTGTTGTTGAATTCAAATCATTCAAAAATATTGATGCTGTTCGTCCAGAGATTCTTTCACAAATCCGAAATACGCTTGTGCTTGAGGGTGCTTATCATCTTGCCGGTATAGGAGTGATTTATGATGCCTTAAATCAATTGGCAATGGAAGATTCTGCGGTATTTATTGGTCTTGGATATCTAGTTATTGTCTTGTTGTTGTGGCACTTTTTAGGAAATTTTTTGTTGGTTTTGACAGCAATCAGTGCAGCGGGATTATCGAGTTTGTGGTTGATGGGCGTCTATGGCGCTGCTGGTCGCGATATTAATATGGTTACCATGGTAATGCCAAGTTTGCTTCTTGTGATTTGTGTATCCATGTGTATACATATATTCCATAATAATCGCTTTTCAAGCAAAGAACTTGATCCACGTCAGAGAGTGATAAATGGCTTAGGGATTATGATTATTCCTTGCATTTTTAACGTTCTTACAACCGGCGCTGGATTTCTTTCTTTAGGTATCTCTCCTTTGAAAGTGGTTAAGGATCTTGGCATTTTTTCAGCATTAGGGTTGATGTCAGTATTATTTATTTCATTGATGGCTTGCGTCTTTGTTCTGGCTAAAAGTAAAGTCAATGTCAAACACCGACATTCAGAAATTGATAGTCAACATCATCGTCTGACAAGAATCATTGAAACACTCGTAAATTATGCGATACGTCGGCCGTATGTGATTCTCGTGATGTCATTCCTGATAGTTGTCTTAGGAGCTACTGGTATCCAACGGATTGTGGTGGACACAGATTCTTTAGGATTCATTGTTGATGATCACAAAGTGCCTACTGACTCTCGTGCTATTGAAACAAAAATTGGCCCATATACTCCTTTAGAGTTTGTGATAACAGGTGCTAATGTGCTGAGTAGTGAAACCATTCGCGCCTTGCAACTGTGGGAAAAGGAAGCGGTTGAATCGGGGGTTGTTGGTTGGAGTAATTCAGTCGGAACCTATATTGGTCACTTTCCGATTGCGTCATCGTTGGAGATTATGCAGGATTTTCCCGTTGTTGATGGGCTTTGGGAACAGCTTGTTAATGAGCCCAATGAATTACGGGTCACTTTTGGTCTTCCCATTCAATCGGTAGAGAAAATTGAACAAAGCATTGATACATTATTGTCGTTAGAGAAACTACCTGAGAATGTATCAGTAAAAGCGACAGGTTATATACCGCTTTATGTTCGCATGATGTCAATGATAGTGGAAACTTTGTTATACAGTTTAGCTATTGCGCTTGTTATCATTTTTCTCATGTTTGCTCTCTTGTTTCGTTCCTGGCAGCTGGTGTTGATTTCACTGCCTTCGAATATTCTGCCGATTCTGTTGCTGCTTGGGTGTATGGGTTGGGCAGGCATTCATTTGGACATCGCTACAGTTACAATAGCAGCAATAGTTTTTGGCCTCGTTGTTGATGACACTGTTCAATTTCTTTATCGTTATCGGCATTTACAGAAAACATACCCACCTATAGAAGCCGTGAGGCTTACGACAAAAACTATTGGCCATTCTATGGTTATTACCACCATAGTTTTCAGTGCTGGATTGTCGGTACTTATGTTTGCGAACGTAAAATCCATCATATGGTTTGGTATGCTTATTCCTGGAGCAATGATATTTGCTTTACTTGCAGATCTGCTCATTCTACCTGCGTTAATTTCAGTAGTTGAAAAACGAAAAATGAGAATATCGTGATTAAAAATGAAAAGTGAGATCGTTAAAAAAGTAGATTTTTCTTTTATCCGTTATGCTCAGTGTTGGGAGGATGCTGATGTTCTTAACGAAGCACTTAGCATCCAACCTGGCGATACTTGTTTATCTATTTCCTCAGCGGGTGATAATACACTTTCATTGTTGGCAAGCAGTCCGGCAAGAGTGATTGCCTTGGATCTCAATCCAGTTCAATTGATGTGTCTTGAGTTAAGGGCCGCGGCTTATCGTGAATTGGAATATGAAGAACTGCTTGGTTTAATGGGTTCCAGAGTTAATAATGAACGTTTAGCACTCTATCAGCGTTGCCGCCCTTTATTAACAGAGAATACTCGCTTTTTCTGGGATAATAATCAGTTAGCAATACAAAATGGTATAGGTAGTGCTGGGAAATTTGAACGTTATTTTTCCCTTTTTCGCGAACGCATATTACCTTTGGTACATTCCAAAAAACGTATTACACAGTTACTTGAGCAAAAAGATTTATTGCAGAGAAAGTCTTTTTATAACAATGTTTGGAATAATTTCCGTTGGCGGATAATTTTCCGCCTATTTTTTTCCCGGTTTGTTATGGGTCGTATGGGCCGTGATCCTAGCTTTTTTAATTATGTGGAAGGTAGTGTTGCAGATAAAATTCTTGCTAGAACATATCACGCGATGACAGAATTAGCCCCATCCGAAAATCCCTATTTACATTGGATTCTAACCGGTACACATGGTGATACATTACCTTTCTCTTTGCGTAAAGAAAATTTCGAACTTATTCGAGATAATCTGGATAAACTAGAATGGCACCAGCTTTCTATCGAATCTTTTCTTGCCCAAGCTGAAAATGTGAAAATTGATAAGTTCAATCTCAGTGATATATTTGAATATGTTTCTGAAGATAATTATGTCGAAATGTTAAAATTACTTTTGAAATATTCTTCATCTGGATCGCGCTTGGCTTATTGGAATATGTTGGCGCCTCGAAGTAGACCTGGTTCAATGGCAGGTCAGATACAGTCATTGTCGGAATTGTCAGAACGATTACACCTTAAAGATAAAGCATTTTTTTATAGTCGTTTTGTGGTCGAGGAAGTCATTTCGTGATACAGGATCTAATTGCAGCTAGTGTGGTATTGAGTCTGCTGTTAAGTATGCTGATTGGATTCAGTTATGTGCAGAAACGCTGGCGGGTTGACCCAGAGATAACACGTAAAAGTGTTCATATTGGAATGGGATTGATAACACTGACATTCCCCTGGATATTTTCCTCAAAATTGACGGTTGTCATTCTTGCCGTTATCGCTATTATTTCACTTTTGCTAATCAGGCAGGTCAAAGCGTTTAATTCTCAAGCAGGGGCGGCTTTAGGGAAGGTGGACAGAAATAGTTTTGGTGAGATTTATTTTCCGGTAAGCGTTGCCCTGGTTTTTGATTGGTCTAATGGAGATGTATTGCTCTATGTTATTCCCATTTTAATTCTTACTTTTGCCGATGCATTGGCTGCATTGGTTGGAAAGTATTTTGGCAGGTTGTTTTTTACGACACCTGATGGATTGAAAACGATCGAAGGTTCAGCGGCTTTTCTGGTTGTCGCGGTAATCTGTATCAGCTTACCACTGCTATTTCTTTCCGATATGGACTTTTTTCGTGCATTACAAATCGCATTATTGCTTGGTTTGTTAGTCATGTTTATCGAGGCCATTTCCTGGTCAGGCTTGGATAATCTTTTCATACCGGTTTGTTCCTTTATGTTATTTGACCAGTTTACTCAGCTTGATAGTTTCGAACTTCTTCTGCATTTATTTTTATTGGTCTTTTTATTTTTGGCGTTATTTATTTGGCGACACTTTGGTACATTGCGTAACGAAGCTATTTTGGCTGCCACTTTATATGGTTATTTTGCATGGACTATTGGCGGTGGGGAATGGCTGTTAATTGCATTTGTTACCCTGGTAATTTATCCCTTTCTTTCTCCCGAACGTAAGACTGATAAAGATCACCACGGTATGCATGTCATTTTTTTCGTTGCGGGCAGCGGTCTCATTTGGTTGATGTTATCCAAGGTTTTTGAATTGCCGAACTTGTTTTTCGTCTATACCTTCAGTTTCTCCCTTCATTTGGTCATGATTGGCATTGTTAGATATAAAGCTGTTAAGTCTGATTTTAATCAATTTTGGTTGGCTGTAATGACAAGCGTCAAGGGCGCGGTGGTTGTTTTTACTCCCTATTTAATGATCAATACTGGTGATGATTATCGTTCGCTCATTTTTGCTTTTGCCATCATGCTCCTGGTTGTTGCGATTTTCATGAAAGTATCTCCCAGGCTTCATGATTACAAAGAAAGTCATGGTTTAAATCGTTGGTATTTACAAACTGGCCTTGTCTTTTCCGGCTGTGTTCTTAGCTTAATTCCACATTATTTCCTGATGGAACTGGCTTAATGCGTATAATTGAAATTTACAATTATTCAGAAATCGAAGAGAGCTCATTACCTGAAAGTAAGGCTTTGATCAGTAAAGAGCAGTGGGATTCTGATGCCCCTGAACTTCATCTAATTGCTACCGATGGTAATAATAACCTCATTGGATGTTGTTCATTGTGGTGGGCAGCAACACCTCTCTATGAAAAACAACGAACGGGTTATATCGGCCATTTTAGCGTCAGTAATGAACAGGCAGGATGTCAATTGCTGGAAATAGCTTGTCGATATTTAACATCATTTAATTGTCAAATTGCCATTGGCCCTATTAACGGAAATACATGGAAGTCATATCGCTTTATTACGGATAATGGAAATTATCCACCGTTTTTTCTAGAGTTTCCTTTTCAGAAAGTCGAGCTTTCAAGTTTTTTGAACTTTGGGTTTAAGCCACTAGCTCAATACGAATCTGTTCTTAATACGTCATTGAATTGGATTGATGGAAAAATTGAAGCTGCCTCAGAGAGTTTGAATAACGAAGGTTTTTCATTGCGCTCTCTTAATAGAGATGAAATCGATGATGAGCTTTCGAAAATATATGCTTTGTCGCTTAAGTGTTTCAATGACAATTTTTTATATTCGCCAATTACACTGCCTTCATTTTTACGGCTTTATGCACCCATTAGAACGCGACTTGATCCCGAACTTATTTTGTTAATTGAATATCATACAGAATTGGTTGCTTATATTTTTGCGATCCCCGATTTTTCTCAAGCGCAACGAGGGGAGGTGATTGACACAGTTATTATTAAAACTTTGGCGGTAGATCCGAAATATTCAGGTAGACGTTTAGGGAGTTGGCTTAGCCAGACGTTATATCATCGTGTGCAAACCAAGGGCTTTCAAAAAATCATCCACGCATTGATGATTCAGAACAATATATCACGAAAAATGCATAGTGAGGATTCACGCATAATTCGCAAATACACACTATTTTCGTTTAATTTGAATGTGAAAAAATGAATGTCGCTGAATTATTAGAGAAACAAGCGAAGTTACGGCCAGAAAAAATTGCCATTATTGAAACAGGTAATAGCGGTGAGAACTACATTAGTTATGGTGAATTGCAGAATGCTGTGCTTAAGGTTAGTGGTTTTTTAACGAAACAGGCATTTAAAAAGGGAGAGGCCATATTAATCTTTCAGCCCATGTCGATAATATTATATGTTTATCTTTTGGCATGTTTTCGATTAGGTATTATTGCCATGTTTATTGACCCAGGTATGGGGCGGCGTTATATTGAACAGTGTTGCTCGATATTTCCACCGAAGGGTTTTTTGGCAACACCTAAAGCGCATCTATATAGAATCATTTCCAAGCCCATCAGAAAAATACCTTTCAAATTCACAACCGGTTGTTGGGTGCCTGGTGCAATACGAGCTTTCACTATTCCGGAGAATGATATTAATGAATCATCAATCGAAGGTGGCGATGAGATAGCTCTGCTGACTTTTACTAGTGGAAGTACAGGAAAGCCAAAAGCTGCAGCACGAAGCCATAATTTTTTGTTAGCACAGAATCGCGTTTTATCGCGTAATCTTAATCTGGTGGAAAATCAACGTGACTTTACCAGTTTCCCTATATTTGTGCTTGCAAACCTTGCCGCTGGATTAACGACGATTATTCCTTCAGGTAACTTAAGAAAACCGGCAGCGATTGATGGTGATGAGTTGTTGAAGCAAATAGATAGTTATAATCCTGATAGGCTTTCAATACCGCCCTCTATGTTAAAGCGTTTATTAGAATCTTGTGAAAACCAAGGGCGAAAAATCGACAGCGGAATTTCAATCTATACAGGCGGATCACCTGTTTTTCCAAACTTGTTAAAGAAAATAGATCGTGTTGCCTGTAAGTCTGACATTGTTGTGGTTTATGGCTCAACAGAAGCTGAACCAATCGCAGAGCTTAGATATAGTCAAATTAGAGAACAAGACTTTGTTGCCATGAGCAGAGGAAAGGGGTTGCTAGCGGGGAACGTTATTAATGATGTTCAATTGAAAATTATTAGCTCAGAAGATGGCGTTCCACTTGGTAACTTAACTCAAGATAAATTTTTACAGCTAACACTTCCGTCGGCCACAGCTGGCGAAATTGTTGTAACAGGAAATCATGTTTTAAAGGGTTATTTACAGGGAATAGGTGATAAAGAGACTAAATTTTCAGTAGAAGGCAATATTTGGCACCGCACAGGTGATGCAGGTTATTTGGATGATGAAAATCGATTGTGGTTACTAGGACGGCATAAAAAAATTATAAATGATGAATTTGGAGTGGCGTATCCATTTTCAATTGAATGTGCAGCAATGCAATATGCAGGTGTTCAGTATGCAGCATTTGTGTGTTGGGAGAATCAAAGAGTTTTGGTTCTTGAAGTAACAAAAGAGTTTAAAGAGGAAGCACTGACGTTATTTAAATTGGAAACGAATATTAGCAAAATTGTCACTATTAAATCACTGCCTTTAGATAAGCGTCACAATGGTAAAGTTGATTATCCTGCTTTAATGAAGTGGCTGAATAAACAATAAATTTATAGTTCAAAGAACTTCCACTCCTATATGCTCCAGCATCTGCGTCAGTCGAATCAAAGGTAGGCCAATCAATGCGGTAGGATCGTCACCAGTCATTCGATGTATGAGGGATATGCCTAGCCCTTCTGATTTAAAAGCTCCAGCACAGTTAAAAACGGGTTCTTTGTTTAAGTAACGGCGGATTTTTTCTTCAGACAATTTTTTGAACTCAGCAGCGAATTTCACTTCTTCCGTTTGTATAAGCGCGCTTTTGGTGTGAATGACACAGATACCCGTATGGAATGTCACTCGTTTGCCAGAGATCATTTTTAATTGTTTAACAGCGTTTTCAAGATTACCTGGTTTGCCTAAAATCTCATTGCCAAATGCCGCGACCTGATCACTGCCAATGACAATTGCATCCAATAATGTTTCAGCTACTGCATTGGCTTTTTCTCTTGCTAGCCGCTGAACCAACTCAGAAGGCTTTTCACCTTCCAACCTGGATTCATCGATTTCAGGTGATGAAACATCAAATTCAAGATGTAAGCGGGAAAGTAGCTCTCGCCGATAAGGGGAGCTAGAGGCTAAGATGATACGGCTCATTGATCCTGTTTATCCGATTTCAATCAGTGTCTCGTCTGGATTTACGGTATCACCTTTGACGATATAGATCGTATTGATGGTTCCAGCGATGGGTGCTTGCACCTCAGTTTCCATTTTCATGGCTTCTGTCACAAACAGTGGATCACCTGCCTTCACTGAGTCTCCTTCTTTAACGAGTACTTCGACAATTGTTCCAGGCATGGATGTGGTTACATGGCCGGGCGCCGTCGCTTTTGGTCTTTTGCTGCCACTGCTTGAAGCAGATGATGAGATTGCACTTGAAGAAATGCCGCCGCCCATAGGTTCAGTCACAATTTCGGATAGCGTTTCTACCAGTATTTCTTCTGGTACGCCATCAACTGTGAGGTAGAAGGGACGTTGTGCCTGGAACTTATGGCCAGAGCCAGTAATTTTAATATTATAACTTTCACCGTGCATAGTGACGTTAAACTCGGTTGGCGCAACACCACAAACGGCTGCATTATCATCCTTTGGCGGCTCTAGAGGTTCCGGTGTCAGAGTTCCTGCTTTTCTATTTTCAAGAAAATCACGACCAATGTCCGGGAACATGGCGAACGTGAGTACATCTTCTTCAGATTCTGCAAGTGCACCAATGTCAGCTTTGAGGTTTTCCATCTCAGGTTTGAGAAGATCTGCCGGGCGACAGGTAATGATATCTTCATCACCAACTGCTTGCTGTCGAATCAACTCATTAACATCGCTGGGTGATCTTCCATAATGGCCGAGTAGATAATTCTTAACTTCATTAGTGATAGTCTTGTAACGTTCACCTATCATGACGTTAAGTACTGCTTGAGTGCCAACGATTTGTGACGTTGGTGTTACCAGGGGAGGAAAGCCAAGGTCTTCTCTGACTTTAGGAATTTCATCCAACACTTCATTAATACGTTTGAGTTCACCTTGTTCGCGAAGCTGGTTGCTCAGATTTGAAATCATGCCGCCCGGAACCTGGTTGATTTGAACGCGAGTATCCAAACCGGTGAATTCACTTTCAAACTGATGGTATTTTTTTCTCACGCCATGGAAATAAAACCCGAGTTCTTGAAGTTTTTCGAGATCTAAGCCTGTGTCATATTCCGTATTCATAAGTGCAGCAACCATACTCTCTGTGGCTGGATGGCTGGCACCTTCTGCAAATGATGAAATAGCCGTATCAATGTGCAGGCAACCATTTTCAACAGCCTTTAATTGGCACATGGCTGAAAGCCCGGCTGTCGCATGTGAGTGAAGGTGGATGGGGATATTAATTTCTTTATTTAAAGCCTTAATTAATTCTGCAGTAACAAGCGGCGTTAATAACCCAGCCATATCTTTGATGGCGATACTGTCACAGCCAAGATCTTGTAATTTTTTTGCGATTTCTGTGAAACCTTGAATCGAATGAACGGGGCTTGTGGTGTATGAAATGGTGCCTTGCGCGTGTTTGCCCGCAGCTTTTACCGCTTTTATGGAGGTTTCCATATTGCGAATATCGTTTAACGCATCAAAAATTCGAAAAACATCTATACCGTTGTCAGCTGCTTTCTTGATAAATGTTTCAACAACGTCATCAGAGTAATGGCGATAACCCAGCAGATTTTGACCACGTAATAACATCTGCAGGCGTGTGTTTGGCATTGCTTCTCTGAGCGCACGCAGTCGCTCCCACGGATCTTCTTTGAGAAACCTTACGCATGCATCAAATGTCGCTCCGCCCCACATTTCAAGTGACCAAAAGCCAATTTGATCGAGGCGCTTGCATGCTGGAAGCATGTCTTCTGATCGCATACGCGTTGCGATAAGGGATTGATGTCCATCTCGTAATACCGTTTCGGTAATATGCACCTTGGGCATTTATAATCTCCTGGAGAGTTTAAATTAAACACGCATATGCGCAGATAAGGCAGCTGCTATAGCCGCAGCAAGTTCTCGTGGCGGGCGCCTTAATGAATAGTTTGAAAGTTCAGGGTGTGCTTCAACAAATCCGGTATCGATTTTTCCACTTTGAAACTCTTCTGTTTTCAGAATTTCCAATTGATAAGGGATCGTTGTTTTAACACCGTATACACTGATGTCGTTTAGCGCACGTTGTGAGCGTCGGATGACCTCTTCCCAGGTTAACGCCCATACCGTGAGTTTTACACACATGGAATCATAGTAGGGAGGAATTTGATAACCACTATAGATTGCGCTATCTGTTCGTATACCTGGGCCGCCAGGTGCAAAGTATCGGGTTATGCGGCCAAAACTTGGCAGGAAATCATTTTTTGGGTCTTCAGCGTTGATACGAAACTCAATGGCGAAACCACGGCGTTGAATATCTGATTGCTTAAACGGGAGAGCTTCACCTGCAGCAATTCGAATTTGATTTTGGACAATATCGATACCAGTAATGGCTTCGGTCACGGTGTGTTCTACTTGAAGACGAGTGTTCATTTCCATGAAATAGATATTTTCGTCATGATCCAATAAAAATTCTACTGTACCGGCATTTTCGTATTTCACGATCTGTGCAGCTTTTACTGCAAATGTGCCAAGCTTTCCCCTGAGTTCTTCGTTGATTTGTGGGGAAGGTGCAATTTCAATCAATTTTTGGTGGCGTCGTTGAACAGAGCAGTCTCGTTCAAATAGGTGAATAGTGTTGCCATGACTATCAGCGAGTATTTGTACTTCTATATGCCTGGGGTTAACAACACATTTTTCCATAAAAACGTCGGCGCTACCGAAAGCTTTGGTCGCTTCCGAGATAACACGGCTATAATTTTTTTCGAGTTCTGATTTATTGTCACAGCGACGAATACCGCGTCCACCGCCACCTGACGTTGCTTTAAGCATGATTGGGTAGCCAATTTCGTCAGCTATTTTTAGTGCTTCATCAAGATCTTTTAGATTTTCTTCAGTGCCAGGCGTTACAGGAACACCAGCTGCAATCATGGCTTTGCGAGCTTGTGTTTTATCTCCCATACTGTGAATTACATCAGCGCACGGACCAATGAATTTTATACCTCGTCGGGCACATGCTCTTGCTAGTTCGTGATTTTCAGAGAGAAAGCCATATCCGGGGTGAAGTGCATCACATCCGGTAGCCACAGCGAGATTGACTATTCTGTGAACATTCAGATAACCAGCAATAGAATCTGGGCCTATATTGTAGGCTTCATCTGCTTTCTTCACATGGAGTGCATGACGATCAGGCTCAGCGTAGATCGCAACAGATTTAATTCCCATTTCTGCGCAAGCGCGGACAATTCGAACAGCAATTTCTCCGCGATTAGCAATAAGTATCTTTTTGATCAAGTGTTGTTCCTGCGTTTCAAATATCTTAATCCATTGATATGCTTATAGTATGCCGATGATTTAACCTTTTAAAAATAAGAAGGCGCTAAATCCTTTGCAGTATAGCAATACGACTCAATCTTAAGCTTAGATTTCACGTAATTAGTGCTATAAAGTCAAGTTTTTCATACTTTTTTAATGAATTAGTAAAAAATGCACTGAAACAGGTGGACTTTCTTTTGACAGGAGCACAATCCGCGACTATTATTGCCGCCCAATGCCTGAGCGACTACCCGTATTTATTAATCCAGAGAATGTTGCCTCCCGAGGTTTACACACTTCAGGAGTTCTGTCTTTGGAAAAAATGGATCGAATCATCGATCGTTTGGTTGCACCTTTTGGCAAGGTCCAGGTTTCTCTGGCTTTTGCTAAGGAAGGTCAATATATAACAATGCGTGGAAAAGTTGACGGTAATATGTTTGTAGAATGTCAACGATGTATGCAGGCGCTAGAATTTAAGGTAGACCATGAGTTTGAACTTGGTCTCATCAAAAGTGAAGCTGAAATAGAGTGTTTATTGCCAGGTCAAGAACCTTTATTAATAGGTCATGAAGATATTCGATTGGCTGATATAATAGAAGATGAGCTTGAGCTTTTATTGCCGATGTCCATTATGCATGAGCCAGAAGAGTGCTCATCAACGTGGGATTACGGGATGAAAGAAGAGGCGATCATCACTGATGACTCAAGTAATGAACAACCGCCAAAGAAAAACCCTTTCTCGGCACTTGCGGATCTGAAAAAATAGTTGAATTAAGGAGTAAATAATGGCTGTTCAAAAAAGTAAAAAATCTCGTTCCAGACGCGGCATGCGTCGCGCTCACGATGCGTTAAAGGGTCCAACACTTTCCATCGACGCTACAAGTGGTGAAACTCATATTAGACATCACATTACGCCTGATGGTTTTTATAAAGGTAAACGAGTTGTTGCAGAAAAAGAAGATTTGTTCGCAGACGACGAAGATTAACAGAAGGATTTAGCTTTGAGTTATACCATTGCCCTTGACGCAATGGGTGGTGATCACGGTGCACCCGTGATCACTGCTGCTGCTAAACAGGTTCTTGACGGAAATAAAAACATACGCTTAATACTTGTTGGGGATCAAGAGGTTTTAACTAAAGAGCTGAATGCTATTGGTCTCAGTACATGTGAAAGTCTTAGTATAAAACACGCCTCTCAAAAAGTAGAAATGGACGAATCCCCAGCGCTTGCGCTTCGTGGGAAAAAAGACTCATCAATGCGAGTCGCCATAAACCTTGTTAAAGAGGGACTTGCAGATGCCTGCGTAAGCGCCGGAAATACAGGTGCTTTAATGGCTATCTCGCGGTTTGTTCTCAAAACACTTCCAGGAATTGATCGACCAGCCATTTGTAGTGCATTGCCTACAAAAAACGGGCATACACATATGCTCGATTTAGGCGCTAACGTGGGTTCTAATCCTGAGCATCTTTTCCAGTTCGCTGTAATGGGCTCTACGCTTGTTAAAGCTATGGATAACAATAGCACCCCCACAATTGGTTTGCTTAATATCGGTGAAGAAGATATTAAAGGCGATGAGACTGTCAAGAGTGCAAGTAAATTGCTTGCAGGAAGTAATCTAAACTACGTCGGTTTTGTAGAAGGTGATGACATTTACAAAGGTAAAGTAGATGTGGTTGTCTGTGATGGCTTTGTTGGTAACGTGGCGCTAAAAACCACGGAAGGTGTTGCCAAAATGATTAGTCATTTCATGAAAGAAGAATTCATGAGAAATCCTTTTACCAAAATTGCGGGATTACTGGCAAAACCTGTTTTAAAAGCACTCAAGAAGCGTATTGATCCTCGTGAATATAACGGCGCAACCTTTTTAGGTTTGCAGGGCGTTGTTGTAAAAAGTCATGGTGGAGCGGACGCATTCTCTTTTGCTAACGCAATTAGAGTTGCTGTTGTTGAAGTAGATAAAAAAGTCCCTGAAACAATTTCAAGTCAATTAGAACATCTATTAATGGAAAAGCGAGCCGTTTAATGTACTCGAAAATAGTGGGCACAGGCCGGTATTTACCAGAAAAAATATTAACCAACTTTGATATGGAAAAGTTGGTGGAAACTACGGATCAATGGATCGAAGAGCGCACTGGAATTCGGCAAAGGCATGTTGCTGCAGAAAACGAAACCACTTCTGATCTCGCTTTTCACGCTGCAAAAAACGCAATGGAAGCGGCGGGTGTTAGTAATACAGATGTGGATTTAATCATAGTAGCAACGACTACTCCTGACAGAGTTTTCCCAAGCACAGCATGTCTGTTGCAAGATAAATTGGACATTCACGGCTGTCCTGCATTTGATATTCAGGCAGTTTGCACCGGTTTTGTTTACGCAATGTCAGTAGCTGATAAGTTTATCAAATCAGGTGAATCGAAGTGTGCATTGGTTGTGGGTGCTGAAACACTTTCCCGTATTCTGGATTGGAGTGATCGAGGAACCTGTGTCCTTTTTGGTGATGGTGCTGGAGCAGTTGTTCTTAAGCCCAGCGAAGAACCTGGTATATTATCCACTCATATTCATGCTGATGGCGCTTACAATGATTTGCTTAATGTCAGTGCTGGTGTGTCAGATAGAACAGAGTTGTTTAATGACGGTGCTGCTTATATTCAAATGAAGGGTAATGAAGTATTTAAAATGGCAGTAAATACTTTAGGATCTATCGTTGATGAAACGCTTGAAGTTAACAAGATGCAAAAATCAGATATCGACTGGCTTGTTCCTCATCAGGCAAATATTCGAATCATCAAAGCGACGGCTAAAAAACTGAAAATGCCGATGGATCACGTTGTTACGACAGTTGATAAACATGGTAATACTTCTGCCGCATCCATTCCTTTGGCATTTGATGTTGCTGTTCGTGATGGCCGAATTAAACCGGGTGAAACGGTAATGATGGAAGCTTTCGGTGGTGGATTCACCTGGGGCTCGGTTTTATTTCAGTATTAACCCAGGATAGTGGTAGTTCATAGAGTAACCAGTTTTAAAGAGAATTAATAATGAGTAAAGCATTTATTTTTCCAGGTCAAGGTTCACAATCTGTTGGAATGTTGTCGGAACTTTGTGACGAATTCCCTATAGTCTTTGATACTTTCAATGAGGCTAGCGATGCATTGGGTTATGATCTTTGGTCATTGGTTCAATATGGCCCTGAAGACATGCTGAATTCTACTGATAAAACACAACCCGCCATGCTTGCAGCCGGCGTAGCTGTTTGGCGCGTCTGGAATGAAAAAGGCAGTGAAAAGCCATCGATTATGGCCGGCCATAGCCTAGGGGAGTACACCGCGCTGGTTTGTGCAGATGCGCTTTCATTTGCAGAAGGCGTAAAACTTGTCGCTGATCGTGGTCATTTCATGCAAGAAGCCGTTATTGGTGAGTTGGGTGCGATGGCAGCAATTCTTGGTTTAGAAGATGATAAAGTTGTAGAGATTTGCGAAAGTGCTGCGCAGGCTCAAGTTGTCGAGGCAGTTAACTTTAATAGTCCAGGGCAAGTCGTCATAGCGGGTGACAAAGCAGCGGTAGATCGGGCAATTCAGGCTGCGAATGAAGCTGGGGCGAAAAAATCGGTGTTATTACCTGTGAGTGTGCCTTCTCACTGCTCGTTGATGAAACCCGCAGCTCAACAGCTGATGGAGCGTTTAGCTGATGTTAATATTTCGGCTCCCTCTATCCCAGTGATACATAATGTTAATGCGGATATTGCAGAGTCTGCCGGTCAAATAAAAGAATTATTAGTTAAACAGCTATATCTACCCGTGCAATGGGTTGCGTGCGTTAATAAAATTCTAGCAACCGAAGTGTCTGGTGTTATTGAGTGTGGCCCAGGGAAAGTGTTGGCAGGTTTAAATAAAAGAATCGCACGTCGAACGCCTGCGTTACCTGTTTTTGATTCAGCCAGTCTTGCAAAAGCGCTTGAGAATTAGTGTGAATTTATTTTGCTATCTAATTAGTGATATGTGCAGATAAATTGACTGTGCCGATGCAGTCGAATATCGGAGAGGGAGGTTTTATGAGTTTGGAAAATGAAGTTGCTTTGGTTACGGGTGCAACAAGAGGAATTGGTAAAGCTATCGCATTAGCACTTGGTGAAATGGGTGCAACAGTGATTGGTACTGCCACCAGCGAAAATGGTGCAGAGCAAATTTCCAATTATCTCGCATCTGCGAATGTTAAGGGTGCTGGTAAGGTGCTTAATGTTACAGATAGTGAAGCGATCGATGGGTTAATAAAAGAGATCGGTAAAGCCTTTTCTGCGCCAACTATTCTTGTTAATAATGCAGGAATTACACGCGACAACTTGCTAATGCGCATGAAAGATGATGAATGGGATGATATTATCAATACTAACCTTACTTCAGTTTTTCGACTTTCAAAAGCATGCTTGCGTGGAATGATGAAAGCTAAACGTGGTCGTATTGTCAGTATTGCATCTGTTGTTGGTGCAAGTGGTAACCCTGGACAAGCCAATTATGCTGCCGCTAAAGCGGGTATTATGGGTTTTTCTAAATCTCTGGCAAGAGAAGTTGCTTCGAGAAATATTACGGTTAATGTTGTTGCGCCGGGATTTATCGATACCGATATGACCAAAGACCTACCTGCTGAGCACAAAGAAGGTTTATTGTCTTCTATTCCATTAAATCGCTTAGGTCGTCCAGAAGATATTGCTGCAGCTGTTGCATTTTTGTGCTCGCCAAATGGTGGATATGTGACTGGTGAAACAATTCATGTGAATGGCGGGATGTATATGAATTAGTAGATTTTGTGAAAACAGAGTCAAATTGATTAATGTTTCATCATCGAATTATAGAAGAAAAACTAATTCTGTTGTTATTGCTATCGTTCTCTCTCTATAACTCATTGTTTATAATAGATAAAGAAAAGAATAGTATTTTTTTTAGTTTTGCTCGCGTATCTACTGGAACTGCACTTTAGTTTCCAATACAATACGCAGCATTCAACATTTCAAACATTTGGAGGAAGTGAGCACTATGAGCAACGTCGAAGAACGAGTCAAAAAGATCGTCGTTGAACAATTGGGAGTAAAGGAAGACGAAGTGAGCCTTGAAGCATCTTTTGTGGATGATTTAGGGGCAGATTCTCTTGATACTGTCGAGTTGGTAATGGCGTTAGAAGAAGAGTTCGAGTGCGAAATTCCTGACGAAGAAGCAGAAAAAATTACCACTGTTCAACAAGCAATTGATTACATCAACAATAACGCAGACAAATAAGTCTGTTGTAAGAAGTTGTCAATGAGTTTTAAAAAGGTCGTTAACACAGTCTGTTAACGGCCTTTTATTTTTTCAAGGTCAAATTAAATTTACTATTGTGACAGATATTAATCAATTTCAAAGCAATAGTATTCCAGACATGTCATCGTTAATAGCGTTTCATTATTTAACGTAAACATGCAAATAAGGATTGGGTTTTAAGAGGGTTGGATTTTGTCGAAACGACGTGTAGTGATAACCGGGCTTGGTGCGGTGACGCCATTAGGGCTTTCTGTTTCAGAAACTTGGGAAAACGCGCTTGCAGGTAAGAGCGGTATTCGTCCAATCGAGCATATGGACGTTTCTAATTATTCGGTACGTTTTGGGGGATCTGTTTGGGGATTTGATGTCAACAATTTCCTGCCTAAAAAAGAAGCGAAAAAGATGGATCCTTTCATGCACTACGGTATGGCCGCAGGGATCGAAGCAATTCAGGACTCTGGTATTGAAATCACTGAACAGAATGCGGAGCGTATCGGTGTTGCTATTGGTGCAGGTATTGGTGGTGTTGGAGGAATTGAACAAGGTTATGACGCTTATTTGAAGGGTGGTCCACGTAAGATTTCTCCATTCTTTGTACCGAGCAATATCATCAATATGATATCAGGTAATTTATCAGTCATGTATGGTTTGAAAGGACCAAACTTTGCGATTGTTACTGCCTGCACAACAGGAACTCACAACATTGGTGATGCGGCTCGTATGATTTCATATGGTGATGCAGATGTGATGGTTGCCGGTGGTGCTGAAATGGCTACAAGTTATACCGGACTCGGTGGCTTTGCTGCTGCAAGAGCATTATCAACACGTAATGATGATCCTGAAACAGCCAGTCGTCCTTGGGACGTGGATCGTGACGGATTTGTGTTAAGTGATGGTGCTGGAGTCGTTGTTCTTGAAGAATATGAGCATGCAAAAGCACGTGGCGCAAAAATTTATGCAGAACTTTCCGGATTTGGAATGAGTGGTGATGCATACCACATGACACTGCCACCTCCAGGTGGTGAAGGTGCACAACGTTGTATGAAGATTGCGTTGAAAGATGCAGCTGTTAATCCTGTTGATGTGGATTATATTAATGCGCACGGTACTTCTACACCCGCAGGTGACAAGGCTGAGAGTGATGCTGTTAAAGCAGTGCTGGGTGATCACGCTTATAAAACTGCAGTGAGTTCTACCAAGTCGATGACTGGCCATATGCTCGGTGCTGCTGGTGGTATTGAGGCAGTTTTCAGTGCACTTGCCATTAGAGATCAAGTCGCTCCACCGACAATAAATATCATCAATCAAGATCCAGAATGTGATCTCGATTATGTGCCGAATACTGCAAGAGAAATGAAAATAGATGTTGCAGTGTCTAACTCTTTTGGTTTTGGTGGCACAAATGGGACATTGGTATTTCGTAAGATCTAAATTTACCAAGGGCGCTATCAGTAGCGCCTTTGTTTTCCCATCTCCTGCTCTCTGACTTTTATGAGCCATAATTATCAAATCAAAAAGATTGACGAGGTTGTTGATCTACTCACTATTCATAAAAAAAATCCAGAACGATATCCATTTTTATTGGAGAGTGTCGCCAGCATTTCTACCAATAGCCAATATGATATTCTTTTTGCGTTTCCTCAAGATACTTTAGTGCTTGGGAATGTGGGTCAATTAACAACAACAAGATCAGAGGCTCTTGCAAGCCATCAGTTTCTAACTGAGCTGGATAATTGGTTCAACCAGGAAACGATAGAATCTCATCCTGATATTGTGGCACCTTTGCCTTTTACAGGTGGCTGGTTTCTCTATTTGGGCTACGAGTTAGCGCAAGAAGTGGAGCCTGTTCTTAATCTTCCACAACAGAAAAAGACAACATTACCTGTAGCGTACGCTTGCCGTGTGCCTGCTGCTATTATTGTCGACAAAATTCACCAAGAAACAGTTCTTTTAGCTGAGAATAATGTTGCTAATTATCTCGGAGAAATTTTTGAGGATATTGAGAATTGCCATTCTAGCGATTTACCGAAGCAAATTGTTCTAACTGCTATGGTGGAAGAAGATCCTCAACGCTATATTGAATCAATTGATAATATTAAAAAATATATTATTGATGGTGATGTTTTTCAGGTTAATTTATCGCGTAGTTGGGAAGTTGAAATGTCCGATTTTGTTTCCCCAGGGGAGCTTTATGCTTCATTACGAAAAAGTAATCCATCTCCGTTTGCAGGATTAGCATGTATTAATAATTCTGCCATCATAAGTTCATCGCCTGAGCGGCTAGTCAGAGTAAATCTTGATACGGTAGAAACCCGACCCATTGCAGGTACTCGGCCTCGTGTACGTGACAGTCACGGAAACGTGGATGAAGATGCGGATAATGCGTTACGTGCCGAATTAATTGCCCATCCCAAGGAGCGCGCTGAACATGTCATGTTGATTGATTTAGAACGCAATGATCTGGGGAGAATTGCTAAACCAGGTTCTGTTTCTGTGGATGAGCTGATGGCTTTAGAAACCTATGAGCATGTTCATCATATTGTATCTAATGTGCGTGCTATCAAACGTGATAATATTTCGCCAGGTGAAATAATTAAAGCTGTATTTCCTGGTGGAACAATAACCGGTTGCCCTAAAGTGCGATGCATGGAGATTATTGCTGAATTAGAGCAACTACCACGCGAAGCATATACCGGTTCAATGGGATATTTAAACCTTAACGGCGACATGGATTTGAATATCCTGATTCGCACTATTATGCAAACGGGTAAACAATTGCATATTAGAGCCGGTGGCGGTATCGTGGCAGATTCTGAGCCTGAGAAAGAGTTGCTTGAAACGCGAGCAAAAGCGAAAGGGATGCTAAACGCGATCAATTATGATCTTGATAAATGGAAAATCTGAAAAAAATCTCAGTTGCCTGGATCGCGGTTTACAATATGGTGATGGATTGTTCGAAACCATTGTGTTTCGAAACGGTAAACTTCAGAATTGGTCACTGCATTGGCAACGATTAACCAGCGGATGTGAGCGTCTAACTCTTCCCATCCCTGAACAAGAAGAAATACTGGATGAAATCGGACAAGTTACAAACAATGCTGATTCAGCTGTTGTAAAAATACTTTATACCCGTGGTGTCGGAGGGAGAGGTTATGCTTTTTCAGAGATGATGCCAACACGCATTATTATGCAGTTTCCCTTGCCTCAACATCCAGAGGAAAATAGCAGTGAAGGTGTTAATCTCTATCTCTGTAAAACCAGGTTAGCTCACCAGCCTTTGTTGGCTGGATTAAAACATTTAAATCGCTTGGAAAATGTATTAGCAAGAAATGAATGGAACGACACAAAGTATGCGGAAGGATTGCTTTGTTGCACGAACGGTAGCGTCATCGAAGGGACAATGAGTAATATTTTTATGGTGAAAAATGGAATGTTATATACGCCTGAATTATCTCAATGTGGTGTAAGAGGTGTTACGCGGACACGCATTATTCAGTTTGCTAAAGAAAAAAAAATAAAAGTAGCTGAAGATAATTTATCACTCGATGATCTGCAGCATGCAGATGAAATTTTTGTGTGCAATAGCATTATAGAAATTTGGCCAGTAAAAAATATTGCTGACAATGATTTTCCTACGTCACCCAATTCAAATCCTGTCACTCGACAACTTCAAAACTTGCTAAACTGATCGTCATGAATTTAATCTATAAATTGGCTGGTATTGCATTTATCATTTTAAGTCTGGTTGTTGGTTGGTTTTGGCAGTCACTTAATTCCTTTTCTAGCTCATCCATTAGGCTCGCTAGCGAGTCGGTGGAATTCACGATTGCTCCTGGCAGTTCTATCGCACAAATCGCATATCAACTTGAACGTGATTCTATTATCTCTGATGCATCACGCTTTCGATGGATGGTAAAACTCGATGGTGGCGATACGAATATCAAAACGGGTGAATATGAGCTGAAACAGGGCATGACGCCGAAAGATTTATTGCTGTTATTTGTTTCTGGAAAAGTGAAACAATATGCTTTTACGATTGTTGAAGGCTGGTCTTTTAAACAATTGCTGGAAGCACTCGTTGGCAACAGTCACATACAACACACACTAAAGGGCAAATCAGAAGCCGATGTTATGACGGCTTTGGGATATGAGGGGCAACATTATGAAGGGCGCTTTTTACCTGATACCTACCATTTTCCTTCAGGGAGTACAGACGTAGCATTTCTTAAACGTGCTTACCAATCGATGGTTAAGGTCTTGGAAGAAGAGTGGGAAATGCGAGAAAAAGATCTACCCTATAAAAACTCATACGATGCATTAATTATGGCGTCTATTGTTGAAAAAGAGACTGCCATCGCATCAGAGCGCAAAGAGATAGCAGGCGTTTTTGTTCGTCGATTAGAAAAGCGAATGCGACTGCAAACTGATCCCACCGTCATTTATGGAATGGGAGATGAATACCAAGGTAATCTCAGAAAAAAAGACTTAATAAAAGATACTCCGTATAATACCTATCGACGTAAAGGCATGCCGCCCACCCCGATTGCTCTGCCCGGAAGAGCGGCGATAAATGCAGCGCTCCACCCGGCAAAAACAAATGCGCTCTATTTTGTGGCAAAAGGGGATGGTAGCCACTATTTTTCAGAAACAGCTAAAGAACATAATAAAGCAGTGCGCAAATATCAGATCAAACAACGGAAAGCAGATTACCGAAGCACACCAGCCAACGCGACGACAGAACAATGAGCCTTTTTATCACAGTCGAGGGTGGTGAAGGTGGTGGAAAATCCACCAACATGACTTATATCGCTGATTATTTAAAAGCCAAAGGTTACGAAGTCGTCGAAACCAGAGAACCGGGTGGAACAGCACTTGGAGAAAAGTTGCGCAATCTGTTATTGGATAAAAACATTTCGAATATGGATTGCAGCACTGAACTTCTGCTGATGTTTGCCGCACGTGCGCAACATATTGCTGAAGTCATCAAACCTGCGTTAGACGAAGGTAAATGGGTCTTATGTGACCGTTTTACTGATGCAACTTACGCCTACCAGGGTGGTGGCAGAAATATTCCGATGGAGCGTATTGCTGTCCTTGAAAATTGGGTGCAAGGCGAGCTACGACCAGATCTAACGATACTGCTTGATATTCCTGTAGAAGAGGGAATGAAACGGGCAACACTGCGTGGTGAAAAAGATCGATTCGAGCAGGAGCAGATCAGTTTTTTTGAACGTGTACGTCAAAGTTATTTGACAATGGCGACACGACAATCTGATCGGTACCGGGTCGTTAATGCGGCACAACCGTTGGAATGTGTTCAGAGCGATATCAAGCAAGTGCTTGAAGCGGTGAGTCGCTAATGCAAGTATTACCTTGGCAACAAGATCAATGGCAGAAAATGATGCAGCGCATTGCCTCAAACAAAATGGCTCATGCTGTTATTTATACTGGCCCTGAAGGTGTGGGCAAAACAATTTTCGCTCACGCATTTGTTCATCGATTATTTTGCAAACAGCCTGTTAACAATCAAGCTTGTGGGTGTTGTGAAGCTTGCCATTTATTAAAAATTAATCACCATCCTGATCTCAAGCTGATTGCTCCTGCTGAAGGGAAGCAGATTATCAATATTGACCAGATTCGGGAATTAATTGAATACCAGAATCTAACACCACATTCAGCGCCGAAAAAAGTCGCGATTATCGAACATGCTGAAATGTTGAATGTTAACGCATCAAATAGTCTATTAAAAACGTTGGAAGAACCACCAGCAAGTTCCACGTTAATTTTGATAACACATCATCCTGATCGGCTTTTACCAACCATACGAAGTCGATGCCAGCGTGTTGAGTTCACCTCGCCTGATTTTCAGCAGGCATTAAAGTGGCTTATGCCTCAAGTTAATAATGATCAATCTCTGGCAACGAGTCTGCTCGCACTTGCTAACAATGCACCGCTAAAAGCGTTAACTTATGCTGAAAATAATATGATTGATCAGCGAAACAATTTTTTTGAATCTTTGCAGGCGTTAAATCAAGGGAAACTAAATCCGGTTACCGTTGCTGCTAGTTGGCTGAAGCAGGATTTCGAAATCATGCATTATTGCATGACCAGCTGGGTGATCGATATGATCAGATTAAAAGCGAGTAATGAACCTCCCATGCTGGCTAATCCTGATCTTAAGCAAGCACTCAGAAAAATGAGTGAAAGTATCGGTTTGCGTGGTTTATTAAATTATTATGAAACGCTCAATAAGACAGTGGAATGGAAACGTTCAAATATCAATGCACAGATGATATTGGAAGATATTTTAATTCAGTGGGTAAGAATTAGTCGGCATAGGAATGATGCTATAACATGAATAGCGAAAAGCAAAATCGTGGTGGATTATTAAATGTAAGGTTTGAAGATAAGGAATCTCTCTATCTCGCTTATATGCCTTTTATAAAAAACGGCGGTGTATTTATTCAAACAAGCAATCTTTATAATATTGGTGACGAAATCTTTCTGGTTATGACTTTACCTGACGAAACAGAGAAAACACCAGCGGCCTGTCGTGTTGTATGGGTAACACCCAAGGGTGCGCAAAATAATAAAAAACCAGGAATGGGAGTTCAATTTCGCGACAAAGGAGTTGCCCGTTCTAAAATTGAAAATATTCTCGCTGGTGCGTTAAACTCAGAAAACCCTACCCACACAATGTAACTATTCATCATGTCTATCTTTTATTCCATAACTGCGTTATTTTCAAACTCGAATGCTCACATATTATTTATATGCTCCCATTCTCCGTTCAAAAATGCCTTCGAGTCCACGGATGGGCGAAGGTAGAACAATGCAGGAGCAATTGTCGAGTTCTGAAATAAAATCTAAACATGCTGAACAGTCACATAATAACTTTACTAAATGTTGGATAAAAAGTTGCGACCTATGTTAGTTGATTCCCATTGCCATATAAATTGTTTAAAAGGTGCTGAAAGCCCTGAAGTTGTAGACGATTATCTCCAAGCTGCAAAACAAGCAGGTGTGGGAGAGTTACTCTGCGTTTCTATTAATTGGGAAACATATCCTGAGGTGCTTTCAATCGCGGAGAAGTATGATGAAGTGTATGCTTCAGTGGGAGTGCATCCGAATCATGATGAAGGTTATGAACCAAGCATTGATGATCTGCTTGAAAAGGCGATACACGAAAAAGTCGTTGCCATTGGTGAAACGGGATTAGATTATTTTCGAACAGAAGGTGATACAGAGTGGCAGCGAGATAGATTTCGAATTCATATTGCCGCAGCAAAAGAATGTAAAAAACCATTAATTATTCATACCCGCGATGCACGTGAAGACACCATTCGACTCTTGCAAGAAAATAATGCGGTAGAAGCCGGTGGCGTAATGCATTGCTTTACAGAATCATGGGAGATGGCAAAAGCTGCCATGGATATGAATTTCTATATCTCTTTTTCAGGTATTGTGACGTTTAAAAGCGCCTATGAAATCCAGGAAGTCGCGAAAAAAATCCCAATAGATAGAATTCTAGTCGAAACCGATGCCCCTTATTTAGCGCCGGTGCCGTTTCGAGGAAAGCAAAATCAACCTTCCTATGTAAAACATGTTGCAGAGTTTGTTGCAGAATTAAGAAATATCAGCGTAGAAGAATTAGCTGAACGCACGACACAAAATTTCCATCGACTTTTTTTGAAGTCTAATTGAGGCAACATACTTTAAATGCTCTATTTAAAAAAACGTGAAGACAAGCGCCTGCGTGCAGGGCATCTGTGGGTTTACAGTAATGAAATTGATACCAACCGCTCGCCCTTAAAGTCATTCAGGGCAGGGCAATGCGTTACGGTATGTTCTCATGAGGGTAAGCCACTTGGTAGCGCCTATGTTAATCCCCATTCCTTAATAGCAGCCCGTTTGTTTGATGAACGTAAAAGTGTGTCACTCGACCAAGCTTTTTTCGAACAACGTTTAAAAGATGCACTGACCCTACGGGAGCTGGCTTTTGATAAACCCTATTATCGACTTTGTTTTTCTGAAGGGGATTACTTGCCTGGGCTAATTATTGATAGATACGACGATTGTTTTGTTCTGCAAATTAACACAGTGGGTATGCAAGCTGCACAAGAACCGCTAATTGCTGCCATTGAAAGTTTATTTAATCCAAAACAAATTGTTTTGAGAAATGATAGTGGAAGTAGAACGCTAGAAGGGTTAGAAAAAGTTGTTCAGATAATTAAAGGCGATGAAAACGAGCCGGTTTATGTGGAAGAGAATGGTGCGCGTTTTCAGGTTGATGTGATTAACGGACAAAAAACCGGTTGGTTCTACGATCAGCGTATTAATCGACAGAATACTCAGCAGTGGGTAAAAAATAAAATCGTCCTGGATGTTTTTAGTTATACAGGCAGCTGGGCAATTCCCGCTGCTATGGCAGGTGCTAGTCAGGTGACTGCTATTGACGCTTCCGCTCCGGCGCTTGATGCTTTAAAAAACAACGCAGAAGCCAATCAAGTCAGTGGGGCGATAGATACTATTTGTGGTGATGCTTTTGTCGCAATGCAAGCGCTTAAGGATGCTGATAAAAGTTTTGATATTGTATTAATAGATCCTCCTGCATTTATCAAACGTAAAAAAGATCTGAAGGAAGGTCTACAAGCTTATACGCGTGCAAATCGAATGGCGATGAGTTTGGTGAAGCCGGGTGGCTTGTTGATATCGAGTTCATGTTCTTATCATATGAGCCAGTTTAGTCTGCAAAATAGTCTGCTGAAAGCGAGTCGAAAAATTCATCGAAAGCTACAGATTCTTGGCTATGGATATCAAGGGCCGGATCATCCGATACATCCGGCGATAGAAGAAACCTCCTATCTAAAAACAATCTTTTCACGTGTGTTGTAATGTTGTGATTAATTATTGGTCAACATTAAATCCCTCAACCCATTTAAAAATAGATGATAAACTATCGCTATGCTTACATATCCAGAAATAAATCCCGTTGCACTTGATTTAGGTTTCATCCAGATTCATTGGTACGGACTCATGTACCTTGTTGCTTTTGGTACTGCCTGGTGGTTGGGTAAAAAACGTGCTTCATTACCTAACTCTGATTGGAATGCCGATCAGGTAAGTGACATCATTTTTTACGGCGCATTAGGTGTTGTATTGGGTGGCCGAATTGGTTATGTCTTGTTCTACAATTTTTCAGCATTTCTTGATGATCCATTGATGTTAGTTAGAGTCTGGGAAGGGGGAATGTCCTTCCACGGCGGTCTGCTGGGTGTTCTGGTTGCCATGTATCTTTTTGGCCGACGTCATAAAAAATCGTTTTTTCAGGTTACCGATTTTATTGCTCCGTTAGTTCCCCTGGGATATTTTGCAGGAAGAATAGGTAATTTTATCAACGGAGAATTATGGGGTAGGGTCACGGATGTTCCTTGGGGTATGGTATTCCCAGGTGCAGGACCTGATCCTCGCCATGCATCCATGCTTTATCAAGGATTCCTGGAAGGGTTGATACTCTTCATCATTATCTGGATTTATTCGAGCAAGCCACGTCCTCTGATGGCAGTTTCAGGTGCTTATGTATTGGGTGTTGGTGTGTTTCGAATTGTTAACGAGTTTTTCCGTCAACCCGATGCACATTTAGGTTTTATCGCTTTTAACTGGATGACCATGGGGCAATTGCTTTCAATTCCTCTTGTTATTATGGGAATCGTGTTGATAAAGTTAGCTTATAAAAAGCAAAAACCAGCTAAGACAAGCAAATAGCATTTGTCGGAATATTTGGAGTAAGTGAATGAAGCAATATCTCGATCTTCTACAAAAAGTGCTAGATGAAGGTGAGACAAAGGAAGACAGAACTGGAACAGGTACTATCAGCCTTTTCGGTGTGCAAGCCCGTTATAATTTAGCTGATGGCTTTCCTGTCGTCACAACAAAAAAATTACATCTGCGTTCTATCATTCATGAATTGCTTTGGTTTTTAAAAGGTGAAACCAACGTAAAATATCTCCACGATAATAAAGTAACCATTTGGGACGAGTGGGCAGATGAGAATGGTGATTTGGGGCCTGTTTACGGTTATCAGTGGCGTAGTTGGCCTGCAGCAGATGGTAAACATATTGATCAAATAAGCCAAGTTATCGATCAAATTAAAACTAATCCTGATTCACGTCGTTTAATCGTATCTGCTTGGAACGTCGGTGAAATTGACAACATGGCGCTGCCGCCTTGTCATGCATTTTTCCAGTTTTACGTGAGTCATAGAAAGCTCTCCTGTCAGCTTTATCAACGAAGCGCAGATTTATTTCTTGGTGTACCTTTCAATATTGCTTCATACGCTCTGCTCACTCACATGATAGCTCAAGAGTGTGAATTGGGTGTTGGCGACTTTGTGCATACACTGGGTGACGCGCACATTTATTCCAATCATATGGAGCAGGTTAAACTGCAACTCAGTCGCACACCAAAAGCATTACCAGAGATAAAATTAAATCCTGCTATAAAGTCGGTTTTCGATTTTACGTTCGATGATATTGAATTAATAAATTACCAAAGTGACGACGCCATAAAAGCACCTGTAGCCGTATGATTATCTCAATGATTGCTGCAATGGGTAAAAATCGAGAACTGGGCCTCAATAATGAGTTACTTTGGAAACTGCCGGCAGATATGAAATTCTTTCGCGAAACAACGATGGGAAAGCCGATTATTGTTGGTCGTAAGACTTATGAATCTTTCGGTGGCAAACCGTTGCCAGGACGCAAAAATATTGTGATTACTACGGCAAGTGATTACCAGAGTGAAGGTTCAACAGTCGTCCACAGTATTGAAGATGCGATAACTGAAGCGGGTGATGTCGAAGAAATAATGATCATTGGCGGTGCTAGTTTTTATCAGCAAATGTTGCCAAAATCAGATCGTCTTTATTTGACGTATGTGAACGGTGAATTTAAAGCCGATAGTTGGTTCCCCGAGTTTGATTCCACACAATGGATTGAAAAATCGCGTAAGGATTGCAAAGCGGATGAAAAGAATTCCTATGATTACAGCTTTGTCGTTTTTGAACGTAAGTAGAAAATTAACGGCATTTATGATCAAACGTTGATCTTTGTGGCATAAATCTTGGTGTTAAGAACATGACTGTAAAAAGACATGTTTTATGCCCAAACCCTATTTTCTTTTTTTATCCAAAAATAAGCGTTCTCTGAGCTTCTTATGGTTTGGACTATCTATTTTTTTCCACTCTATTTGTTTAGCAAACGAAGCTTCAGTTGTCTCCGGGTATAATCCAATTCCCAATGTAGAAAAAGATGTAGAGATCCTATCGTCAAAAATAGATATTCAATTTTCCGAGTTACTTAAAGTTCGCGCTGGTTATTATATATTTCTCGACAACAAAAAATTCAATCATGGTTATTCCGGTTCTTCACGTATAGGTTCAGAAAATCGTTTATATCTAGATTTCACCTACGAATATTCTCAATCCGATAGCTATTTTCCACAACAACAAGCTGTTTTAACGTTAATGGCACGGCTGCCAGAAACACCGATAGCTGGTTTTTATGAATATAGTGAAAAGCGTTACGCATTTACCATTCATCGTCACGCGGCGGTTAAGGTTGGACACTATAAAAATCGTGAGTGGTTAATAGGTGGGTTTGCTGTAGATTATTATGAAAATAAAATGCCTCAAATACATGTCGTCATAGAACTGGAAAACGAAGCGCAGCTAATGAAAAATAGCATCAACGCCAAGCTAAGAATAGGTAAACATCATCGGATTAATAACAACACGCTGATGGAGCCAAGTTTTGGAGTTGATATCGCCATAGATGGTGATATAGGTTTAGTTCCTGCTTTCAAACAACTCAAATTTATTTATCAATATAGCGGATCACTACTTCGTAGTTCTTATCGAACCGGTTTGTCAGTCGGAGTCAGATACACTTTTTGAAACAGATTCACAGGGCTTACAATTATGTCATAATGTGATAATTGATTTAAATGGAGCAGCACGTTGAAAATAAACAACACAGCCTATGGGCAAGGAGATGCTACCTATCAAGCGGTCGGTGGTGACGATGGTGTTAAAAAACTGGTTAATGCCTTTTATGACATGATGGAAACCATGCCGCGTGCTAAAGAGATACGCGCTATGCATACTGAAGATCTCGCAGAAACTCGCGATAAACTTTATCGATTCCTTAGCGGCTGGATGGGTGGCCCTCGTTTGTATAAAGAAAAATATGGTTCAATCAACATTCCTGAAGCTCATCAACATTTAAACATTGGTGTAGAAGAACGTGACGCGTGGATGTGTTGTATGAGAAATGCGCTAAAAAAACAGCCGTATCCTGAAGATCTAAAAGAATATTTACTTGAGCAATTAAGTTTACCTGCAGAAGCGTGCCGAACAAAATAGCAGCAATAGTGTGTTGATTATTGTGTATTAACGCGCAATGGCGCATTATTACTTATGATTATAACTAAGCTCGGATTATTGGTGAAATAGCTGGGCTATTTTCAGATTTGATTAACGATAAGTGTAATAGTAGGTTTTTAATGACAATCAAAAATATTTCTTCAACTCCCTATCAAGACCAAAAACCCGGGACATCCGGCCTGCGAAAAAAAGTAAAAGTTTTCCAACAAAAAAACTATTTAGAGAATTTCGTACAATCTATTTTTAATAGCCTTGATAATTATCAAGGCCAAACATTGGTTGTGGGTGGTGACGGTCGTTACGGAAACATACCAGCGACACAAACCATTCTAAAAATGGCTGCTGCGAACGGTTTTGGCCGAGTAATTGTTGGCTGTAATGCGTTGCTTTCAACGCCCGCTGCATCTTGCATTATTCGAAAATATTCCGCGTTTGGTGGGATTGTTCTATCTGCAAGCCATAACCCTGGTGGCCCAGATGAAGACTTCGGCATTAAATATAATATTGGTAACGGAGGTCCGGCGCCAGAAAAGTATACAGATGCGATGTATGAGCAAAGCAAAAACATAACAGAATATAAAATCATTGATGAAGATGATATCGCACTTGATTCTGTCGCAGAGCTTGAACTTGGTGGAATGAAAGTCTCTGTGATTGATCCTGTTGCGGATTATGCAGAACTCATGGCAGAAATATTCGATTTTGATGCGATTAAAGCGTTGTTTCAATCGGGGTTCAGCATGAAGTTTGATGCAATGCACGCAATTACTGGCCCATATGCAAAAACGATTATTGAAGATGTGTTGGATGCACCAGCAGGAACCGTTTTGAATGAAATACCGTTGGAAGATTTTGGAAAAGGTCATCCCGACCCTAATCTTACATATGCCAAAGAGTTAGTAGAATGTTTGTTCGATGAAAATGCCCCAGATTTTGGTGCGGCGTCTGATGGTGATGGTGATAGAAACATGATACTGGGGAATAATTTTTTTGTTACCCCAAGTGATAGCCTTGCAGTGCTCACGGCTAACGCACAGTGTGTTCCTGCATACAAAAACGGTTTATCAGGAGTCGCCAGGTCTATGCCAACCAGTTGTGCAGTAGATAACGTAGCAAAAGCATTAGGAATCGATTGCTATGAAACACCAACAGGTTGGAAGTTCTTTGGTAACTTAATGGATGCAAATAAAGTCACATTATGCGGCGAAGAAAGTTTTGGAACAGGTTCGAACCATGTCCGAGAGAAGGATGGACTTTGGGCAGTGTTGTTTTGGTTAAATATTCTTGCAGTTAAAAAACAGTCTGTTGAACAGATTGTCATTGAGCATTGGGCTAAATATGGTCGGAACATCTATTCAAGGCATGATTATGAAGCCGTCGATAAAGCAAAGGCTGAACAGCTTGTCAATGAATTGCGGGGCAATTTTGAGACACTTAAAGGTGCAACATTCAGCGGGATGAAAGTGGCTTTTGCCGATGATTTTAGTTACACCGATTCTGTTGATGGCTCGGTTTCTACAAAGCAGGGTGTGCGCATCGTTTTTGAGGATGGCAGTCGTGTAATATTTAGACTATCCGGTACCGGAACAGAAGGAGCAACACTACGCATCTACCTGGAGCGATTTGAACCGGATACCAAGAAACAAAACGAAGATGCACAAATCGCACTTGCTGATCTTATTACAATAGCAGATGAAATCGCTGGTGTTCGAAAATTTACAGGAAGAAACGCGCCCACTGTGATTACTTAGTCAATCGTTATACTTGCTATTGTGTGATTAAAGGGATAACAGTCGTATGCTGTTATCCCTTTCTTGCCTTTGGAGTATTCAGATATTCCAATAAAAACTTGTAATTTGCTGTTGTCGCTGTTATGAATTGCGCTGACTTAATTCTGTAACACAAATATGGATGGGATAGATGTTTTTAACCGATTACTTTTCAGAAAATGAAAATGGTATAAAGTTTAGCCGTAGGCAATCAAGCGACTTTGCTAAAAAAATTGCTAACGACTTTAATCCTATTCATAACGAAGATGCAAAACGATTTTGTGTTCCGGGTGATTTGCTGTTCTCGATACTCCTTTATAAAAAGGGGTTGAGTCAAAATATGCGTTTTGAGTTTTCAGGGATGGTAACTGAAGATGTTACTTTAAAAATTCCTGCGTCTACCGAGATTAAAATTGCTATTTGCGGAGACAATGGGAAAGAATATCTATCTGTCTCGCAAGAAGGTGAAGTCACAAATAAGCCTGATGTCATTGAATGTTTAGTTCGACAGTATGTCGCATTTTCTGGCCAAACATTTCCTCATATTTTGGTTCCATTGATGGAAAAACACAACGTTATGATTAATCCTTCTCGACCATTTGTTGTATATGAAAGTATGGATATAGAGTTTGATAGAATGAATTTTTCCACCTTAAGTTTGGAAATGAATAATGTAGAACTTGATGTTATTGGAAAAAGAGGAAATGCCAGTTTTAAATTCATTCTATTAGAAAACGGAATTGCCGTTGGTTCTGGCGTAAAAAATATGGTCTTAAGTGGATTACGACCCTATGAACAGAATAAGATTGACGAGTTGATTGATATCTATAATAGTGCAAAGCAAAGAACCCTAAATAGTTGATAATTACTTAAATATATAATTTCTTATAATACTGGTTGGGTTAATAATCTAACCTTAATCCCAACTTCCGCTATCTAATCTCAAACTTTAAATCCATTCTAAATTCTTAAGTGAAGTCAAATAATTCATTAATGGACTGATAATAACCAAGTCTCATAATCTGCAATCTTTCTTCTTCGATTGTCCAGGATGCTAGATTATGCACTTAATAATTAAGTTTTTGTTGACCGTATTATTACTTAACTATTTAACAGCATGTGGTGTTAGTGGTAGTGCCGACACTTGCCAGGATTCTCATCCATCGCAAAACGAAGTTTGTGAAATATCAGAACCTGTTTGGAACAAAATGGATTGGGATAAAACGACTTGGGGATAGAGTATTAACAGCATTTGTATATAGATTGGAGTCAGATATGCGTCAAATTATTATTTTCACTTTAACTATTTTTTCTGTCAATGTGTATGCTGAAGGATTAGAGGTACCCTATGTTTTTGAAGCAGATAAGCGTGCTGTTGCATCTGAAGTTAATGAGAATTTTCGTGTATTGGTTGATGGTATTAATACTAATCAAAGCGAATTAGATTCAATAACAACTGAAGTGAATGAAAACCGAGTAAACCTCAATACACTTATTGATCAAGTCAATAGTAGTCAACAAAATGTGAGTGGCCAAAGTGCTCAATTAACTACTGTTGCTCAAAGTGTTCAAAACAGTGGCGAAATGATCAAAGATATTAATGATGATCTTAGCACTAAAAATTTGGAAATTAACTCGAATAGAATAAATATAGACACTAATAGCACAAAAATTGAATCTAATCGTATTGTTATTTCTGAGCAACACACTGCCATTGCACAAAAACAGACAAGAGTAACAGGAGCATGTTCAGAAGGTTCATCTATTCGAGTTATCAATGCGGATGGAAGTGTAGTTTGCGAAGAAGATGATGTTTCTGTTGATAGTGGTGGAGATATCACAGGTGTTAGTGTTGGGAATGGTCTTATCGGAGGGGGTAGTAGTGGGGATCTAAATTTGGTAATTGATACAAATGTTATCCAATCAAAACTAAAAAACTCAATGTGTGCTACGGATGAATATATTTCTAAAATCGATGGAGATGGTTCTGCAACTTGTACGCCTCTAAATCGGGTAAAAGAAATTACAAGTACCAGCATGAATGTTGAAAGCAAAGCAGACGGTTCAGTATCTATAAATATTGAACCGGCTAGCGTATCTAGTGCCCAGTTGATGACGAATTCAGTTGATAGTTCAAAGCTCCAATCAAATGCTGTTTCTAGTTCTATTCATATCGCTGATGAACCAGGTATCACAACAACGATTAATGATTTCGTCTGTCAGCATTCAGCTTTTAGTTCGTGCGAAGGTATTGTGTTAGATAATTATGCAGTTGAAATCGCACGAGTAACAATAAATGCACCCGCTGCAGGATTTGTGATGTTAAGCTTTTCGGGAAATTATTTTATTGATCATAATGCATTCCAGAGTGAGACGCTTGAAATAGAAATTAGCGATTCTGACGAAGTGAAAGTTTGCGAAAGTACATTCACAAATGATCCAGATCCTCTACCGATGACCGCATGTAATAACAGCTATCGTGAAATAAACAACATCATAAGGGAATCTTCTGAGCGAGCAATAAAAGGAGCTGTACATTCGCAAATGCAAATTAGTGTTCCGTCAGAAGGTGTTTACACATACTATGTATACGGAAAGATATACTCTTATCCAATTGTTTCATACAGTGAGATACGGGAACACTCGTTTACTGCTATTTATTTCCCCACTTCCTATTAAGTAAAAAAACAGTTCAAAAGCCACGATAATACCGTGGTTTTTTTTGCTAAAAATACTTTTGCTAGGTTCAACAAACCGATCAATTTGATTTTTCAATTAAGCTAGATTAGTCTGCTGTAATACAATTTATGGTTTAGAAATTCCACAAGTAAAAAGGGAGAATTTTATAATGAAAAAATTTGTGATTTTTAGTGCATTATTTAGTCTTTGTAGTTTTGTTTTCGCAGGTGATCGTACCGCTTCTGTAGAAGGTTCGTCTGTTTATATAATCTCTCCAGCTAATGGTGAAGTAGTTCCCCAGTCTTTCAAAGTGAGATTCGGCTTGAGTGGAATGGGGGTTGCTCCTGCAGGGGTTGATAAGAAAAACACCGGCCATCATCATCTATTAGTTGATGGAAAAAGGCTTCCAGACATGAATTCACCTATGGGTAAAAATGTAAAACATTTTGGTGGTGGGCAAACTGAAACTATTTTAACCTTAGATCCTGGTGAGCACACTTTGCAGCTAATATTGGGTGACAAAAATCATGTGCCTCATAATCCCCCCGTCGTTTCTCAGCAGATAACGATAATGGTTAAGTAAATAGCTGATTAATTGTACGACAGCAAACTGTTGTGGGGATAGTCATCAAATTAGGAGCTTCTCCGAGAACGAAAATATCATACAGATGAATGTGAATAAATTTGTGTGATATTGCGGAAAACGAGGAGATTTATGTGGAATACGGAAAAAAGAATCTCATCATCATTTCCCCTCTTCTTCTTGTCTGTTGCATAGATGATCAAACCTAAAGCTATTTTAAAGAAACTGAGAACGGTGCCGAGCGCTAGCCCGCATTTCGCAAATCCTGTAGAAATGCGGGCTAAAGTGGTGTTCTTAAAGCCGCTTTAAAGATCCATAAATTACCAATTCTGGTAGCAATTTTTTCCGTTAAATTATTATTCGATTTATACTCTTTAACATTTATTTTCTTATATGAACTCCATTGGTTCTGTTTTATAGAAAAACGAAAATCTTAGGTTGTTAACGAGCATCCCATAAGACTCAAATCGTCATGCAGCAACAGTACAAATATTAAACATTCAATCCTATAATGGTTGAAAATTAATCTTATTTGTAGAAAGAATTTATCTCATACAATGTTAGCAATTATATAAAGCGATAGATTTGTGTAAAATTAACCGAATGAATCTGATTTTTAAAAAGGAACGCAGTTGGAACAATATAGAGGAACAACAATTCTCTCAGTAAGAAGAGGGGATAAAGTCGTAATTGGTGGCGATGGCCAAGTTTCCTTGGGTAATACCATCATGAAAGGTAATGCCCGAAAAGTCAGGCGTTTATATCATGGAAATGTTATTGCAGGTTTCGCAGGTGGTACTGCTGATGCTTTTACCTTGTTTGAACGATTTGAAGGAAAATTAGAAAAGCATTCTGGAAATCTTCTGCGTTCTGCTGTTGAGTTGGCTAAAGATTGGCGAACAGATCGTGCATTACGCAGGTTAGAAGCACTTCTTGCTGTTGCGGACAAGAATGATTCGCTCATAATTACTGGAAATGGTGATGTTATCGAACCTGAGAATGATGGCTTAATTGCGATCGGTTCCGGTGGCGCATTTGCTCAATCAGCTGCTCGTGCCTTGTTGGATAGCACAGAACTGGATGCGAGAACAATTGTTGAGCGCTCATTAGGTATAGCCGGTGATATCTGCATCTATACCAACCATTCATTAACCATTGAAGAACTTGATACCAAGTAATAAGAGGTTTACCTAGCTTATTACAAATGTTGGAACCTATCAGAGGATTAAAGCGAAATATTATGTCGGAAATGACTCCACGAGAAATTGTTCAAGAACTGGATAATCATATTATTGGCCAACAAGAAGCAAAGCGAGCAGTAGCAATCGCGCTACGTAATCGTTGGCGGCGTAATCAGCTCCCTGAAGAGCTACGAAATGAAATCACGCCAAAAAACATACTCATGATTGGTCCGACCGGTGTGGGTAAAACAGAAATCGCTCGGCGTCTGGCGCGTTTGGCTAATGCGCCTTTTATTAAAGTTGAAGCAACAAAATTTACCGAAGTTGGTTATGTCGGCCGCGATGTTGAATCAATAATCAGAGATCTTATTGATGTGGCAATAAAGCTGACACGAGAAGAAGCGAAAAAACAAGTTCAATCTAGAGCAGAAGAAGCTGCGGAAGAGCGTGTATTGGATGCATTGATAAGGCCTGCACGTGATAGTGGTTTTAATTCCCCCGGCTCGGAAGAGTCAACATCTACACGTCAACGTTTTCGTAAAATGTTACGTGAAGGAAAACTCAACGACAAAGAGATAGAGATCGATGTACGTGAACAGGTGGGGGTTGAAATTGTCACACCTCCTGGTATGGAAGATATGAGTAGCCAGATCCAAAGCCTGTTTCAGAATATGAATGCAGGAAAAACCAAAACACGAAAAGTTAAAGTGGGAGATGCGCTTAAACTTATGCTCGATGATGAAGCTGCAAAATTGGTGAACGAAGATGAATTAAAACTTAAGGCACTGAATGCAGTTGAACAGAACGGCATTGTATTCCTTGATGAAATGGATAAAATCTGTAAACGCCAGGAAAGCAGTGGTGGGGATGTCTCACGTGAAGGCGTTCAGCGCGATCTCTTACCATTGGTTGAAGGGTGTACCGTATCAACCAAATACGGCATGGTTAAGACTGATCATATACTATTTATTGCTTCCGGTGCATTCCATCTCACCAAACCTTCCGATCTTATTCCTGAGTTACAAGGTCGCTTACCTATACGTGTTGAATTAAATGCGCTGGGTGCAAAAGAGTTTGTTCGTATATTGACTGAGCCAAACGCATCATTAACTGAGCAATATGCAGCGTTGATGTCTACTGAGGACTTAACTCTTGAATTTACAGAAGACGGTATTCATCGTATTGCAGAAGTGGCATGGGAAGTTAATGAGCGCACCGAAAATATTGGTGCACGAAGGCTTCATACTGTCATGGAGCGACTGCTCGAATCAGTTTCATTCGAAGCGTCAGATCAAAGTGGGCAACATATTGTGATCACAAAGGAATATGTGGACGAACATCTTTCTGCACTTGTAGTGAATGAAGATTTAAGCCGCTACATACTCTGAGGGTAAAAGTAATATGAATGGTCCAATGCCAACCGAGATTAAGTTGCATCAAAAATCTCGAATACTTGAAGTGACTTTTGATGATGGCTCTCATTTTAATTTTACCTGTGAATTTCTACGCGTACATTCTCCCTCAGCTGCGGTTCGCGGTCATGGCCCTGGCCAAGAAACCTTGCAGCTTGGGAAAGAAGATGTAGAAATTAGTAAAATTGAACCTATTGGAAGGTATGCTATCAAGCCATATTTTTCTGATGGACATGACTCAGGAATATTCTCCTGGGTTGAGCTGCATAAGCTGGGGACACATCAAACAGAGTTGTGGAATGATTATCTTGCGCAGCTTAAAGAGGCTGGGCATGAGCGGAAAGCGACTATTCCAAACTAAGTCTGATAATAATTTATGAAATATCCGAGCAAAACAAAAGAATCAATATGATGACAGAAGAAAAAAATAACCAAGACAGCACTCACTTCGGATACAAACAAGTTAAAACTGAAGAGAAAGCTGGGAAGGTTGCGGAAGTATTCCATTCGGTTGCAGATAAATATGATGTAATGAACGATCTGATGTCATTCGGTGTTCACCGTTTATGGAAGCGTATTACCATGGAGTATGTTCGCCCTCGACCAGGACAGAAGATGCTCGATCTTGCCGGAGGGACAGGTGATCTTGCCTCCAAGATAGCCGCCAAAGTCGGTGAAGATGGGTTGGTTATACTCTCTGATATCAATGATTCTATGTTGAAGGTAGGGCGAGATCGCTTAATTGATAAAGGTCTTGTCAGTAATGTGAGATATGTGCAGGCAAATGCTCAGAGTTTGCCGTTCCCTGATAACTATTTTGACTGCATTACCATTGCTTTTGGTTTGCGCAACGTCACGTTTAAAGAGCAGGCACTAGCATCTATGTATCGAGTGCTCAAGCCCGGTGGTAAGGTACTCGTATTAGAATTCTCAAAGCCTGTTTTGCCAGGGCTAGATAAAATTTACGATTTTTATTCGTTCAAAATTTTACCTCAAATGGGTAAGATGGTTGCGAACGATGCAGATAGTTATCAATATCTTGCAGAATCAATTCGCATGCATCCAGACCAGGAAACTCTGAAAGGAATGATGAGCGAAGCAGGTTTTGAACGCTGTGATTATACCAATATGTCTGGTGGTATTGTTGCCTTGCATCGCGGATACAAGTTTTGAGCGAAACTCAAATTGATTTAGAAGAATACGCAGGATTTGGTCGCCGATTAGCGGCTGCCATAATTGATACTGTCGTTCTTGGTATCTTAGCTGCTATCTTGCATTTTCTAATCTTTGGTAATAGCGGAGTGGGAATTGTGATTGGCCCTGATGGATTTAACATCCATGCTAATCGTGGTTGGATCGAGCAGTTGTTATTTCTCGTGATCACAGTTTTCATGTGGATTAAATTTCTTGGCACTCCCGGCAAACTTTTGCTTGGCTGTCATGTTGTTGATGCAGAATCGAGACAAGCACTGCAATTGGGGCAGGCGATTCTCCGTTATGTCGGCTATTTCGTTTCACTTCTTCCTCTCGGTTTAGGTTTTTTCTGGATTATCTGGGATAAACGCAAACAAGGTTTTCACGATAAAATTGCTGGTACTGTTGTAATCGTAGAATCACATCATAGAGAAAATGACGAATCTCAAAAAACTCTGGAACAGTTAGTGGAAGAATTACGATGAACTTGCCACCAGGCTTTGCCCCGTTAATAGAACTCCCTCTAAATCGTGCCTTACAACTTGATGATCACACGTTACAGAGCGTTATTGCACTTAAAGGGAAAATAATCGGTATTGATTTGCAAGTGTTGAATGTTCAATTCTATCTTGCGCCGACACTCGATGGTATCCAGGTATTATCCAGCTATGATAGTGAGCCAGATACGACGATTCGCGGAACGCCAATGTCACTATTGCAGGTTGCCATAACAAAAGAGCGCGATGCTCTTATTAAAGGTGAAGTGACCATTGATGGCGATATGCAGTTGGGACAAAAATTCCAACGTATTCTCAACGATCTCGATATTGATTGGGAAGAACCACTTTCTAAAATAGTAGGAGATGTGGCTGCTCATCAAGTTGGTGAAGCCATAAGAGGCTTTGCTGAATTTGGACTGATGGCATTAAGTTCGTTATCGCATTCAACGTCGGAATATTATCAGGAAGAGACACAAGATATTGTAAATAGCACTGAGCTGGATCGCTTTGGCAACAGGGTTGATAAGACACGAGCGGATGTTGATCGGTTGGAAGCACGTGTTAATAGATTAGGAACGGGCCTGAAATAACTTGGACATCTGACATCTCATCTTCAGTCTGTATTGGCATGTTCTGAATGAGCAAAAGTGCAGGAATAGTCGTTCTATTTCGAGCTTTTGTAATTGAAGAACGTGCCAATACAGACTGAAGATGAGATGTCAGATGGGTAAGTTTTTTCAGCCGCGTTCCTTAACAAAACACAATTTGAAGTTTAATTAAGGGATAGTTTTAGTGATACCTGTTCGCCAGATGATGCGCTTATTGCATATTAATCGCGTATTAGTTAAACACGGATTAGATGATTTAATATTTACAATTCACCTTTTTCGTCCAGTGCGCTTTGCTCAAAAAGCGATGCCTTGGCGATGGTTTAAAAAGGTAGATGAGCGTCCAATGGGAGAGCGAATACGCTGCGCCCTCGAAGATCTCGGGCCTATTTTTGTTAAGTTTGGACAAATGCTTTCCACAAGGCCAGATCTGTTACCACCTGATATTGCAAAGGAATTGTCTAAGCTTCAAGATAAAGTTCCTCCATTTCCCAGTGAAGTCGCAAAGCAAGTTATCGAGAAATCTTACGCTAAAAAACTCGAAGAGATTTTTGCTACGTTTGATCTAAAACCACTCGCATCAGCTTCTATTGCACAGGTCCACGTTGCTAAATTACATGATGGCAAAGAGGTTATTGTCAAAGTTGTTCGTCCTGATATTGTTAAAACCATTAAGCGCGACATTGCACTGCTGTATGTAATAGCAGAGCTTGCTCAGAAATATTGGGCTGATGGTCGCCGTTTGCGACCGGTGGAAGTGGTCAGTGAATATGAAAAGACAATTATTGATGAGTTGGACATGCAGCGTGAAGCGGCTTCAGCTACTCAGATACGGAGAAATTTTGCTGAGTCAGATTTGCTCTACATACCAGAAGTTTATTGGCCTTATACACGAAAATCCGTGATGGTCATGGAGCGTGTTTACGGTACACCGATAGGTAATGTTGATGCGCTGAGAGAGCAAAATATTGACTTGATAAAACTTTCGGAACAGGGCGTACAAATATTTTTCACGCAAGTTTTTAAGCATAACTTCTTCCATGCAGATATGCATCCTGGTAATATTTTTGTTTCTTCCAAAGGTCAATATATCGCTATCGACTTCGGTATTGTCGGTACTTTAAATCCTGAGGATCAACGCTATCTGGCTGAAAATTTCCTCGCTTTTTTTAATCGTGACTATCGACGAGTTGCCGAATTACACGTGGAATCAGGGTGGGTTCCTTCAACAACAAGAACGGATGAGTTTGAATCGGCTATTCGATCGGTGTGTGAGCCTATATTTGAAAAGCCATTAAAAGAAATTTCATTTGGTCAATTGTTATTGCGACTATTTCAAACAGCAAGACGTTTCGATATGGAAGTGCAGCCGCAACTCGTGTTACTTCAAAAAACTTTGTTGAATATCGAAGGCCTGGGTCGTGAATTGAATCCTGACCTTGATCTTTGGAAAACGGCAAAACCTTTTCTTGAAGGATGGATGGCCGAACGCATTGGTGTGCGTTCAATGTTCAAAAAGCTTGGTATCAATGCGCCGTTATGGGTAGAAAAATTACCGGAAATGCCGGCGCTAGTTTATGACACTATGACGCAAATGAAACGTTATCACCAACAGCAGATAGAGCAGGATAAAAAGAGTGAAGCACTTCATAACAAGATGATATCCATTACTCAAAAGGCCTACATAGCAGTGTTTGGCGCCGTGTTAATTGTCACAGCTACACTTTTTGCCGGATATTCCCAGCAGTCAATGATCGAATTGAAAGATATACCATTCTTTAGCTGGGTGTTGCTCAGTTTTGGCTTTGGCATTCTCTACTACGCATGGCCGTCCCAAACAAAAACTTAGCTCACTCCCTCGGGATTTATACTTTCCCCTGGAGAATTAATAACCAGGTTAAGCTGTATATTAATGGTGAGTCATTTTTCCCAGCGATGCTCACCGCTATTTCAAACGCAAAACATTATGTGATGTTGGAAATGTATCTCGTGGAGTCGGGTGCCGTTGCAACTCGTTTTATACAAGTACTGAATGAGGTGGCAGAGAGAGGTGTAAAAGTTTTTCTATTGTTTGATGATTTCGGTAGCAATGGTTTTAAATCGACAGACAGAGGTAAATTGAAGCACGAAAATATCTCCCTGATTTTTTACAATCCGCTTAATTACGGTTCACTTCGACGAAATCTGTTTCGGGATCATCGGAAAATCCTGGTTGTCGATAATAACAGTGCGTTTGTTGGTGGTGCGGGTATTACCGATGCATTTATTTCCACAAAGGATGATGCAGGTTGGCGGGAAACAATGTTAGAAGTAAATGGCGAATGCGTTTGTGATTGGGTGAAAGCGTTTTCCAGAAGCTGGAGTAGCTATGCGTCTTTGCCATTACCCGAATGTGAAGAGACTAAAGTAATAATACAGCCCGCCGTTCCGTGCCGTATTAGCTGTTCTGTTGGATCAAGCCGATTTGGTATTAAAAGATCCTTGATAAAACGGATTCGAAGTGCTGAACGAACTATCTGGATATCAACTGCCTATTTTGTCCCATCAATGAAAGTCAGGCGGGCATTGATACGAGCCGCTAAGCGCGGTGTTGATGTAAAATTACTCTTACCTGGGGAGAAGTCTGATCATCCTGCTGTGAGACATGCTGGGAGACGATTTTATTATCGATTGTTAAGAGCGGGTATTGAAATTTATGAATACCAACCACGCTTCCTTCATCAAAAGGTATTACTCTGTGATAGTTGGGTATCCATCGGCTCCAGCAATATTGATCGCTGGAATTTTCGCTGGAATCTAGAAGCAAACCAGGAAGTGGAAAATCAACTTTTTGTTGATGAAGTTACCGAAATGTTTAATAACGATTTTGTGGAAAGTGAAAAAATTGAATTGCATGGGTGGCAAAAACGTCCTTGGTATTATCGATTGCAGGAGTGGTTTTGGGGAAAGATGGATCGGATAATCGACAGAGTATTGCGATAATCCTAGAAAAAGCAGTTGCGCGTTCTATTTCCACGTCCAACTGCTTTTTCTAGAATAATGGAGTTTAGATGGGCAAGCTATTAAGTATAGCAGTGAGAGAAAGAAAACGATCGCCAATGAAGTTACTTACATCAGCACCTGTTACATTGAGCAAAGGTGTTGCGAGCGATTTTCGTGGTAAGCCAGGTAACCGTCAAGTTACCGTGTTATCAAAAAAAGCGTGGCAGGCTGCTTGTGATGAACTGAATTTAACATTAGATTGGTTGGTACGCCGCTCTAATTTGTTAGTCGATGAATTAGAGCTCCAACTGTCATCAGGTAAGATGATAAAAATTGGTGAAGTAGAATTGCAAATTACTCGCGAAACAGATCCATGCAAACGTATGGAGGAAGTTGTGCCGGGATTATTTAACGCTTTGACGAAAGAGTGGCGTGGCGGGGTGTGTTGCCGAGTCGTTCGTGAAGGTGAAATTAAAGTTGGGGATGAAGTAGCGATATATGAATATAACAAATGAAAATGCCCTTGAGCAAAAAATCATTTTTGAAACTAAGCAGTGGATTGAGAAAATCATCATTGCACATAACTTTTGTCCATTTGCTAAAAAGCCGTTCATTCAAGATACAATCCGTTACAAAGTATGCAACGCAACGAGCAGTGAAATAGTTGTTGATGATCTGGTAGACGAACTATTGTATTTGCACGAAGCATCGCCCACCGAAGTAGAAACTTCATTACTCATTGTTCCTTATACGTTAACGGAATTCGAAGACTATAATCAATTTCTCGATGTAGTCGACTCTGCACTTGAAGAGCTCGACCTTATCGATATTATTCAGGTTGCTTCTTTCCATCCAGAGTATTGCTTTGCTGATTTAGATCCTGATGATGTGAGAAATTACACCAATCGTTCAATCTATCCTATGTTTCATTTGATTCGGGAAAATAGTGTTGAACATGCACGTGCTACCCATCCTGATGTGGAAGCTATTCCAGACAAGAATATGGATTTATTACTTGAGATAGGGTTGGATGTTATTCGGCATCAGCGAAACTCCTGTTTGAAAAATCAGTAGGAACAAGGGTGGTGGGTTTGAATGAAAACGCGCAGTTTATATTTTAGGCGATTGTATTTGTCTATGGTGTTTTAATCCATTTATCATCTCGAAATAATAAGTAAACCGAATTGTTGCCGATATGATGTGTGGCAGTGCTTTTAAAAAAATTAGTAGGATCAGTTAAGTAGAGATATATTTAATCAATTGTTATACCATTATGGGCGCCTAAGTTGTTTAAAAACAAAGGTTAAGGATGTTTCTAGAATTAATTATTTGACTTGTATTTTTAAGTGTTATACATTTGTTTAACAAATTAAGGGTGAATTACCTGCGGTTTGGCGGAATTAATGACAAAGAGGGTATGTTTCTATACCTATGTATAACACTAAATATTGCTATGTGATACATAACTTAAGAAGTTAGTACCAATATAGCGGAGATGAGAATAATGAGCGAAACAAAAAGAAGAGATAAAACATATAATCCAGGTATGGAAATGAGAGAAAAAGCAATGTCAATTGCTATGAAGCGCAAGGAAGAATACCTGGGGGCGCGTGTGCCTAAAGCGCTGAAAGAGCGGGTGATTATTAAAGCTGATGAAATGGGCATTCCTGTATCGTTACTGATCCGTCGTATTTTGGAAGAAGCATTTTCAGAAGGCGTGGATACAAACGCTATCGCCTCCACTGTTGCCACATCAATACCCGTTGTTGATAACTCAAAACAGGAGAAGTTTAGCGATATTATTGGCTGGAAAAATATGGAAGTGAATCTGGATCGCAGCTGTGAACGTTGTCGCGAGCCATTACCCAAAGGAACTGTTGCCGAGTTAGGATTTACATCATCGGGTACAGGATATGTGATTGTCTGTCATCAATGCAAAACACAATTAACCAATACCTAACACAACGAATATTTTTAGTTTTTATGTTGCTCGCACCAAACTTGGTGGTTGCTGAGTCAATAGATGACATAGATATAGCGTTACCTGATGATCTCAACATATTGCTTGACGAAAAAGCCCCGTCGAAGCATGTATGGGGAGGGTATTTAAAAAACGAAACTGCTTATCGTTTCGATGAGCCGCGTAGTTTTACAAAAATTCGTAATGTTGCATCTTTCAACTGGCAATACCTGCTTACCTCACGAATAAAGTTTTATACTTCTGGCTGGGCTTATTATGATCATGTTTATGATCTATTTAACTCCGATACGATTGCCGCACGCAGTGTGCGTGATGAAGATGAGCCACTTGTTTTCCTTGAACAATTAAAAAAAGAAAAAGACGACAAAAGAGCTGAAATTAGAGAGCTATATGTTGATATGTTCTTTGATAATCTAGATATTCGAATAGGGAAACAATATGTTGTTTGGGGTGTGCTTGAGGGAATGCGGATTGTTGATGAAATTAATCCCATGGATTTTCACGAGCTCATAACGCCGGAATTACTAGATTATCGAATTGCATTGTGGACTTTTAGAGCCGATTATTACGCTGGTAAAACAACTTATGAGTTGATTTGGATCCCCGAGTTAGTGTTTCACCGATCGGCACCACGGGGATCTGAGTGGGAATTGTTTCAAGTGTTAGATGGTACAACAAAGCCGAAAAGTTTTGAGCCTGAGTTTTCCGAGATTGGTTTTAAAGTGACACGAGACATGCTCGATGCCGAAATAGCATTCAGCTATTTTTATACCTGGGATGATTATCCAACAACATTTCGAGTGATTTCACAAGAGGATGTAACCAGTGCAACTCCTTCTGAAGAATTACCTATATTCCCAACTTATACCAGGATGCAAATTTTTGGAATGACTTTTACCAAAGAGATTTCAGGTGATATCTTAAAAGCGGAATTTGCTTATGTAAAAGATAAATATTTTGCCATTGTTGATAAGTATGATGAAGATGGATTTTTAGTCTCTGATGGTGATGTTCAGCGTGATCATGTTCGCTGGGGATTGGGTTATGACTTCAGCATATTGGGAGCAGATATCAGTCCAGCAATTGGTCAAGCCATCATATTGGATTATCGAACTTATATGTTGATCACTGAATTTGATACCACATTTAATGTATTTCTTCGGAAACCGCTACCTAAATATTCTGCCGTTTTTTCGCTTTTATATATACATCTCTTGAAATTTGAGGAAACGTATATAAAACCTAGGGTACATTTTGATTTAACCGATCATTTTAGGGTCACATTGGGCGGTGATTTTTTTGTCGGTCAAAGAACAAAATTTGGACGAAGCGCAGATGCATCAGCGGAAGGTGGATTGGTAACACCTCAACAAAGAGCAAGATTTTTAGGTAATTTTAATGAAAACAAACGCTTTATTTTAGAGTTTAAGTATACATTTTGAGTTTTTATGCGAAATATGTTTTGCATAAAATTGTTGTATATATGGGGAGTATGTTAACAGGCTCTAAATAATGTTGTTGAATTAAATTCGACATCTAATTCAAGTCACGTATGTGGGTAAAAAACAAAAAGGCTAAAAATGTTAAGTAGAATTTATTCGTTGGGTTACACCTATCCCAAAGCGATCATAGCGACAGTTATTGTATTGACTGTTTTTTTTGCAATGCAATTGGATGGTTTGCGATGGGAAACTGATGCCAGGGTTTATCTTCCCAAAGGTCATGAAGCTATACTTTACGATGAAAAGGTTGATGACATTTTTGGGGTGAAAGATACCTTAATTGTCAGTATTGTGAATGAAGAAGAAAGTATCTACAACACGGAAACATTAGCGCGAATTGCACGAATTACGAATAAGATTACAGCCCTTCCCGGAATTGAAGCAACACGAGATGTAGATATTGCATCTATTGCAACCTCAACCGTTTTTGAGGCAGATGATATCAATATGGGTTCCCGACCTATTATGGATAAAGTTCCTCAAACACCTGAAGAAATTGATGCGATCAAAAAGACCATTGAGCATCACAAAGATATTCTTGTTGGTAACATTGTTTCCGCTGATGGCAGTGCAGCGATGATTCGTGTGAAAATTAAAGAAGGTCAGGATAATCGCTATATGACCTATTTCCAAGTCAAAGCGATTATTGATGCCGAAAAAGGTGAAGAAGTCAGTTGGGGGGCATGGGGTGGCGGTGAAAAAACTGATGCCGATGCCGAATGGGAAGGTAACGAGTGGTCCGATGGTTCCAAGTGGAAAGATGGTAAACGCATTGACGAGCAGTCCTCTGATGCTGTGCAATCTGATGTCTCGATAAATACTCTATCAGTCACAGCTGACGCTACAACACTTGAAGTGCCAACAGATAGCAATTTTCAAGAGGCATTTGGTGATTGGGATGTCACAGGATTTGATGCGGGTGTTGGGAAATCGCCGGTCATCGCCGGCGCTGCTAAAGTCGAGGAATCTGGAATACCTGAAGCTGATCCCGATAAGCCGGTAAAGGATGTTTTTTATCTATCAGGTCGACCTGTGATTGAAGTTTCGGCGGGTCTTTACTCGATGGAAGATATGAAAATTATGATGCCATTGCTTATTGCAGTAATGGGTATTGTGTTGTTGGTGATCTTCCGAACCTGGCGTGGAACTTTATTACCTTTGATGGTGATGACAACGTCGATTATCTGGACTTTTGGTTTAATGGTTTTGTTAGGTTATCCACTATATACCATTTCAACCATGCTACCTATTATTCTCGTTGCTGTGGGTATCGGTGATGGTGTGCATTTGATGAGTGCTTATTATGACAAAGTATTGAACAACCCCCATGAGTCCGCTGAAAATATTGTCAAGGATGCGACCCATAAACTGGGGCCGCCATTGATTATGACATCTGTGACTACTGCCATCGGTTTTCTGGCTTTAACTTTTGCGGAGATGCCTCCCTTTAGAGTTTTTGGGGTTTTCGCTTTGATTGGTATTCTCTTGTCCTGGGTTATAACAATTACTTTGTTGCCCGCTGTATTGTCAATGCTTCAACCTAAGGTGGGGAATTATCTGGCGAAACGTCGTGCCATGCGCGTTTATGACGAAAAAAACAGGCTCGCGTTATTTTTAACAACAACAGGCCGTTGGATTGAAGTTCACAAGAAGCAAGCAGTGATTGTGCTTGCTGTTATGCTTGTGGTTGCTTTGGCAGGTACTTCAAAGCTCTATGTTGACTCAAGCTGGATGAGTGATTTTAAAGAAGATACTGAAGTTGCGATTGCTAACGCTAAAGTGAATGAAAAATTTGCCGGTTCGATTTTCCTTAATATCGTTATCGAAGCTAATGAGAAGAATGCATTTAAAAATCCAGTATTGCTAAATAAAATGGAAGACCTACAAGAGTATGTAGAGACCTTACCATTTGTTGGGGATAGTTTGAGTCTCGTGGATTATATTAAAAGCATGAACAAAGCTTTAAATAATGGCGATGAGAGTTTTAATCAAATTCCGGAGCTGCAAAAACAGATCGCTGAATATCTCTTTTTATTCTCAGTGTCTGGTCGTCCACAACAATTGGATGAAGTTATTGACTATGATTATAAAACAGGACTTATCACAACATTTATAAAAACTGACCATACTAAAGATCTTAAAGTAGTGATTGATGGTGTGAATAATTATGTAGCAGAGCATTTTCAAGGCTTGGATGTGGATGTGAACCTCGCTGGCTCTGGTAATAATTCCTATGTCTGGGCTGATTTACTTATTGGTAGTCAAACGGATGCTTTGGTGCTGTCTAAGGTTGCCATATTAATTGTTGCAGGTTTGGTTTTTGCTTCGTTGATAGCAGGCATATATGTCGTCATTCCGGTGACACTTTCTACCTTACTTGTGGCTGGTTTTGCGGGCATTTTTTCCATTCCACTTGATGTTTCTACTGCACTTGCCGCAGGTATCGCCATTGGCGTAGGTGTTGATTATGCTGTGCATTTTCTTTTCCGTTACAATGCTGAGTTGAAAGAAACCGGAAGTCATGAGCAAGCTATCGCAAATACCTTGCGTACAACAGGGCATACGATTGTGATCAATGCGATTGTTGTGTCTATTGGGTTTGCGGTGTTGCTTTTTTCCTCTTTCCCGCCTCATGTTAAATTAGGAGCATTTGTCACAGCCTATATGATTGTGAGCTGCTTGGTAGCTATTTGGGTGCTGCCTTCGCTGCTTTCCTATTTCCGACCAACATTTGGTAATGCTAAAAAAACATGAAATATGTGGGAATAACACTTTTCCTCTTCTCCTTATTATTTGTTGGCTCGATTCACGGCAAAACGAAGGAAACTGGGTGGGTGTTTTCTCCTGTTGTTGGTATTAATAAACTCGATTTGAAAGTATTTTACGAGACGATGTATAACGCGCCTTTTGTTGGAACGGTACGTATTAATACGGATTTACCTGAAGATGTTGAAGGCGCCTCTGCATACCCATCTGAGCAATTTTATTTTGAAAATAAGTTGTCTGCTCGTTCTATCGACATGGAAGGTGGGTTAGAAGCACGACGTTATTTTGGAAAGCAAACCGATTTTTATATCGGTATAGGTGCATGGGAGACCAGCTCTGAAGCGCAAGATATTGTTGTCACATTTCCATTGCAAGGACAGCGAAATAATCGGGCAAAATATTCTCGAAGAGGAAAGCTTTCTTATACTCAATATTATTTGGGTATACAGCACTATTTGAGTAGTCGAAAAAAAAACTTCACAACTTACGTTAATTTAAGTATTCGAGAATTATTTGATATTGATTACGAAGAGACTAACGTCTTCGATTTTATTAGTGGAGAACCAAAAGGCTTCAAACGAATCTTTATCTTTAAATCTCAAGCAACTGGATTGTTGATGTTACAGCTTGGTGCAGGTGCTGAATATCGATTTGCTGAGCGGCTTTCTTTTTCATTGGAAGGTGCATATGCCTTTCATATAAAAGACGGAACGTTAAAAGGTGTCTCAGTAAATAATGATTACAATGAAGGTGATGGTATAACAACAGAGCCGTTACTGATTCGCCCAATTAACCCCTTGCTTGATGCGGGAGCGTTAAGTGAAGATGGTGTGAATTATCAGAAAGTAAAGCTTCGATTCGATGGTTGGCATATTGTCACCAAATTTAGCATTGAATTTTAAAAGAGTAATACATAGCAAAAATATGATGAGTTTTAAGATAGCGATTTAAAATTATAGCTTGCAGATAAATGAAAATAATATCGAGATTCGATAGAAAAATTTGTGCACGCAACGGGCTAAATGAGTTCCGGTATATTTTTACGCCTTTTAATTGTGTCCTTAAACTTAGTATTAGTAAAGTTTTTTTTGTTATGTTACTTCTTATATTGTGTTTTCCATTATTCGCAGATGAAGATACTCCAACCATAAAACGTTTGCTGAGCAGTAGCTTGGATTTACTGATTAAACAAAAGCCTCACGCTGCAAATATTCTATTGAATCAAATATTATTGTTGGACCCAGATCATGGGGAAGCCTATTTTCGTTTAGGGCAATCCCATATGCAACAGCGAAAGGCTAAAGAAGCCGTTGAGTACATTAAAAAAAGCACACAGCTTGATCCAGTTAATGTTATTTACGGGCTTTATTTAGCAAAAATTTATGATAGACAAGGTGATCTTGTAAAAGCGCAGGCAGAGTATCAGCGACTCATTGATTCTGGTTCAACTTCAGATAGGATGAGTGAAGTAGAAAAGCTTTATTCTCTGACAACTGGTCGTATTTTAGCGCAAAAGAATGAGATGAATGCTGCCTTGCTTGTGTTTAATGGATTATTGCTCGACCATCCTGATGATCCTCAGGTGCTGTTTAATATCAGTAATGCCTATATGGTGCTTAATCGTTTTGAAGAGGCAGAAGTAATTTATACAAAGCTTTATGAATTGAATAACCAGAATGAAACAGTCAATTTTAATTTGGCAAAAATTTATTCAGGGTCTAATCGACCGGCACTTGCTATGCAGCATTTAAAAAACATCATAGATCTTAATAAGCGCGATGATCGACAAAAGCTGGCGATCATCGAATACAATATTATTAAAGGTAGGGAACTTCTCAAAATTAATGATTGGAATGGAGCCTTGGCAGCATACAAAATTGCAGTTGAGCTTGACCCAACTCGAACAGAAGCCTTTTTTAATATTTCTATGGCTCATTTGCAAATGGGGAATACGCAATTAGCAGAGCGAGGCTTCTTAAATGTTCTTCGTATTAATCCTGATGATTTTTTGGCGCGGTTAAATTTGGCGCAAATGTATTACAACCTAGATAAGATTGACGAGTCAAAAGAACAACTCCTTTACACAATAGAAAATGATAAATCAGGGCAATTTTCTCATCAGGCAAAAATTCGATTGAACGTCATTCACACTTTACTGGCAGACAAAGCGCTAGACAGCGGGAATATTGAAAAAAGTTTGAAAGAATATTCTAATGCATTAGACTTTTTTTCTGCAAATGTGAAAGCCAGTTTTAATCGAGGGATGATCTACATTCAAAAAGGTGACTATCCTGCCGCGCAGTTGGAGTTTGAATCTGTTATTAGGCATGAACCTGTAAATGTACAAGCAAGAATTAATCTGGCTAATATATATGAACAGTTGAATATGTATGCTAAAGCCGCTGAGCAATATGAGGCTGTGCTCGATATTGATAAAGATAGTCAGGAAGGAAAATATGCAGCTGCGCGATGGCAAAATGCTAAAGCGAGAGGTTTATGGGAGAAAGGTCAGATTGATGAGTCAGAGACAATGTTTGAGGAAATTGTTGCTGAAGAGCCTGGGAATTATGAGGCTTATACCTATCTCGGAATTATTCAATCCAGTAAGGGCAATTTGAAAGCTGCGGCTAAATCCTATCAAAGCGTACTTGACCTAAGGCCAACAAACTATGCGATAAAAATATTATTGGGAAGAGTGTACGAACAACTAGGATTGGATTCTCTCGCTGCGAATGAGTATCGCAGTATTATATTTGCCGGTGGTGGGGTACGACAGATTCCCGAGGCTGAACTTCGGCTTGCTGAAGTAGAAGCACGCTTAAGTGGCTTCTCAAATACGTTAAGTTATCAATTCGCCTATGATAGTAATCTTAATCTCAATGATAATTTTCCCGTAGAAGAGGTGAGATCTGATCTTGCGCTAAGTTTTATCTATGGAATAAAAACAACAGATAGATTGAGCTTTCGTTTTAGCTGGAGCCCTACTTACTCCGCATATCATTTAAATCAAACTGATTATTTACGGTCGAATATGCAGGCAAACGCTTCTTATGGCACTCCAGATGACAATTGGTCGGCAACTGTTGTTAGCCAACAACAGGATAATCTCGTGAATGATGAAAAACTAAGCCAAGTGTCAAGCTTCAATTTAGGGCGTAGTAAGAAAATGTTTTTGAGTCCATTTTATCAATTCTATACTGATAATATAGAGGCAGAAAAAGTGGCGACTTCTGGATCTGCAGTATTCGGCTTGCGTCATATCTCATCGTTTAGTGCCACACCCATTGAATCAATAACTGGTTCTCTAACGCTCTCAATGTTTCAAAATCTAAAATGGGGTATCGGGACGAATTTTAGCTATACATTATCAATCTATCGAAGTTTGAAAGAAGTCATTAATGTCGATAGGGCAAATATTGAAGTGGTAAGTGACACTGTGACTGGCTTAGAAACAGAAATTGCCGATGAAATCACAACGTATAATTCCAATGATTATGAGTTCAATAGTCACACCCTTGCTGTGAGTCTAAGAAAAGTGCTTGCTCCTGGCGTAGTGGGATCTATTGCGCTCAATGCTGCGTTGACAACTTATATTAACGCAGATACAGGAGCTTTTACTCGGGATGGTAAACGTACCTCTCGTGTGAACTTTACAGCCGGTAGTGGTGCGAACCTCAGCTATTTTTTCTTTAAAGATTTGAGTATTTTTATGGCTGCAAACTACCAGCGAAATTTTTCCAGTTTACCGGTTGGCTTAAGTAGTGGGCTGAGTGGAGATGATGCGATTGCTTCATTTCAAAGTACATCGCTAGGGAACTATAGCCGATATAGTGTGGAGTCGGGGTTTATGATGAATTTCTAGGAGCTTGTCCGAGAATAGAAAACTTACTCGGCAACTTGCTCCTAGGGGGTGTCTAAGATTGTTATCACTTTCAAGACAAATATAACCACTGCTTTGATAGCACAGTGGTTATTTGTAGAATTAATCTTGTATAGATTTAAATGCTGAAATTGCCCAGTATAATGTGCCAACTGCAAACAGCAATGTTACTCCAAACCCAATTGAAAATGCATGGAAGTCAGGTGTTGTAGAGAGAGCTGCACGTACTGCACTTGTTGCATATTCTATCGGGTTAAAACTTCCAATCGCGTGAATCCAATTAGGCATAAATTGTTCTGGCACCATTGCTGATGAGAAGAACATTAACGGTAGTGTCATTAAGTTACCCATGATGACTAATGGCTCTTCACGCTGCAGTTTAATGGCCAGGCCATTAGATAGTGCGGCAAATGCGATGCCTAGTAGTAAGATAACGAACATCGCCATAAAAATGTAAACTGGATTAAAATTGGTATTTGCCCCCATCAACCAAGCGGCAACAAGCACAATAAACGCTTGTATCACTGCTTGAACAGCTGAATGCAGCACTCGACTTAAGACAATTGCAGTTCTTGATGCAGGGGAGACCAGCATCTTATCTACCGTGCCTGCACTGATTTCACGTAATAGACTCACTCCCGCCCACGAAGAGCCAAAGAGAACAGTCATTATTAAAACACCCGGCACGAAATAGTCTATGTAGGTGTCAGCTGGAAACCCGGGAAGCGTGGCAAAATTATTGAATAGCGCCCCAAAAATAAACAACCACAGAAGGGGTTGGATCAACGAAAAAAGCGACCATAGCGGCATGCGCATGGAGATTTTGACGTACTTATTAAAAAGGTACCACGTGTCAGCTAGCATTATTAATCCCTGTAATTTATTAATCTGTTTAGAAGTGTATTTCTTCTATATTTTATTTCTGAGCTGAGAAACAACTTGCCTAATTATTTTTTGGCCAGGATTTTTCACTGTCTTGATTATTTTTCTCTGTAGATTGTGAATTATCTTTATCTGAATGCCACGCGGCAGATTCCTCGGCGGACCACTGTTTGTTTTGATTCCACTGTGCTGCTTCGTCCTGGCTCCATTCCTTTTTTTTGTGCCAAGCTTCAGATTCTTCTTTCGTTAGTTCTTTATTATCACTGCTGTTATTAATTTCGCTAGATTCTTGGGTATCCGTTTTAGCGTCCTTCTTTTGCTCAGCGTGCCATGCAGCAGATTCTTCAGCTGTCCATTGTTTATCGCTGTCTTGTGTATTATTCGCAGGCTCAGCTGGCTTTTCTTTGTTTGCATGCCATGCGGCAGATTCCTCGGCAGTCCACTGCTTGTTGTCATTCCAATCAGCAGCTTCTTCTTTGCTCCAGTCTTTGTTTTTATGCCACTCTTCGGCTTCTTCAGTTGTCCATACTTTTGCATCATCTTCGGATTCAGCGTTGGCTTGCTGCCATTTTTTGGCCCACATTCCACCGCCACCTTTACCTGCCCATTTTTCCCACCATTTTTCTTCGCCTTCTTCCGTGGCATCGATGCTACTGCCGGTGTATTTTATAAATACATCATCGAGAGTAGGTCTCTGATAAGAGACGTTTATTACGTCAGCTTTGATTTCGTTACAGCTTTCAATCAAACGAGGAATGGATGTCGCACCGTTAGAGACATATAAATGGAGCTTGTCTTTTTCCCACATGGTATCCATGACAAAATCGTTAGCACGCATGGTGTTAACAATATCATTTTTATTTTGTGGATCTTGAAATTGTAAGGAAACAACATCGCCACTGATGTCATCTTTCAGTACATCAGGCTTGTCGATAACCTTAATATGCCCTTTATCAATAATGGCAACACGGTTTGAGAGTTTATCTGCTTCTTCTAAATAGTGGGTTGTAAGCAGTATGGTTAAACCAAGCTCATCATTTAATTTACGAATATATTTCCATAAACTCTGACGACTTTGTGTATCTAATCCGAGTGTTGGTTCGTCGAGAAAAAGAATCTTAGGACGGTGAATAAGAGCGGTTGCGATATCAAGTTTACGACGCATACCACCGGAATAACTTGATACTAAATTATCAAGTACGTCAGCTAATTCAAAGTATTGTCCGAGTTCTTCAATACGTGCTTTGATTTCTGGTTTTTTCATTCGGTAGAGATGACCTTGTAACTCAAGATTTTCTCTACCGGTAAGAAAATAATCTACACCGGTTTCCTGTGCAACATAACCAATGGATTGTCTGACCATTTCTGGCTCTCGGTCAATATTGTATCCGGCGACGGTTACTTCACCATCATCGAATCCGCTTAGTGTTGTAAGTATTTTAATGGTTGAGCTCTTGCCAGCACCGTTGGGTCCGAGGAGTGCAAGTATTTCACGTTCGTTTATTTGAAGTGATAACTGGTCCACCGCTTTGGTACCATTTGTATAAATTTTGTTTAATCCATTAATGGTTATCATAGTTTCAGTTGCCTATTGAATTTTAATTCCGCAATAAATGCGAAGGTATATCGACACGTATAAGGCTATTGTATACCTTTATTTTTTTGAGGCCGTAATACTACACGTTTGAACTGATTATTTAAAAGTGTATTTCCAATTCTGCTCGAAATTAGTTTGTTTGAAAAGTGAACGAAAACACCGCCCTAAAATAGAGAGAATAGCGAAATTACAGGATTTATTTGACAGTCACTGTCTCGTCTCGTAAATTAGCTTGCTTAAACAAAAATACTTGAATTTGTCGGCACATAGCCAATTTGATCCAAAGCGTTGCTTGATGAAAATAGCTTTGACTTCATTGGGGAAAAATAGGAAATAAACAATGCTTGTTTCGCGGGGATGGAAAAGATCGTCATGGGGTGTAATTAGATTTGCTACCTTGTGTGCCATTTTGCTAGCTGTTCCACTTTCTCTTTTAAGTTATCGCATTGGTTTTGCTGATGGTTGGTTACCAGATACTTCAGTGGTTGATCCATCTACAGGGCAGACCCTGGATTCAACAAAAGCGCCAAACGTTATTGAAAATAACAGGGCGTCTGAAGATGGTTTGAGAATTGGTGGTATCGCCAATACACGTCACAATCTTACTATGTCGTATCTGACCAATGATCGTTCAGCGATTATGGATCGTTTTCGAAATAATTACTATGAAGTGTGTGTGTATTGCCATACGCCCCATGGAGCGAATTCTACAGCAGCAGCTCCACTATGGAATCGTACCGTTGCGAAGCGAAACTATATTCTTTATAACCAAGATCAATCAACAAGCTCTACGACCTACTACCAAGGGACTGGTAGCGGGTTAAAATATACTCAGCCAGGGCCAAACTCTTTAACGTGCTTATCCTGTCATGATGGCGCAACTGCCATAGACTCAATTATCAATATGCCTACGCAACTGACTGCAACCAATATGCGAGCTGGTTATAGTGCAGCGCAGGAATCAACGGTAAATAATGACTTCCTGGACGCATGGAGCGGCAATTTACTAAATATGCCTTCACCTGGTGACCCTAGCCCTACAGGTGATGTCACTAGTCATGCTGGGTTTAATACGCAAGAATCAGGAAGTTTATGCATTACTTGTCATAATCCAAACTCTCTTCCACCGTTTGACGCACCAGATTTTGAAGTGCTGTCAATCGGGGATCAGTTCAGCGCTGGGGTAACTAATAACGCAAGAGCAAATTATCTTGCAGATGATCACCCTATTGGTGTTGTGTACCCAACGTCTTTTGGGCCAGATGTGGACTATAGAGAACCCGATGTTTCCGCCGCTAAAATCGCATTTTTTGATGATAATAGTAATGGTCGCATCGATCCAAACGAAGTTCGATTATATGATAGCGGTGATGGTTACGAAGTAGAATGTGGATCATGTCATGATCCACATGGGATTAAGGTGAGTGGTGATGATAATAATGAGCTAATACCAAGCTTTTTGCGCGTCGGTGATTTTGATAACCGTGTATCTCGTGCTGCAGGTTTAGGCTTTGATCGTTCACAAGTTAGCGCCAACCAAGGTAGTAAGCTTTGCCTAACATGTCATGTTAAATAACTTTTACAATCTCTCTAGTATTTAGTTACATATACTGCAGTTAGGGTCTTTTTTAAGTTTTAGCTCTTTCCAGGATGCTGTTAAAGCATTAAATAAGAGTAATCGTCCCGATAAATCTTCACCTATATCAGCTAGAACCTTTAGTGCTTCTGCCGCTTGTAGCGAGCCTATGACACCTGTAGCTGGTGCAAATACGCCCGACTGAGTGCACGTTTCGTTGACACTATCGGCATCAGTATCGCTGAAAAGGCAGTGGTAACATGGGCTATCAGCTTTATCTAATCTAAACGTACTGAGCTGCCCTTCGAATCGAATTGCTGACCCTGATATTAGTGGTGTCTTTTCCTCAACGCACACACTATTAGTGAGAAAACGTGATTCAAAATTATCAGAAGCTTCTATTACAACATCACAAGATCTTATGTGATCTCTAAGCTCTTCTGCTTCAAGCGCTTCATTAATAGTTACTATTTCAATCTCAGGGTTAATTGCACTGAGCCTATCTTTTGCTGAAGCAACTTTTTCCCGCCCAATATCACTTGTTGAATGAAGTATCTGTCGCTGAAGATTACTTAGTTCGACTCGATCAAAATCAATAATGGTGATTCGCCCGACACCGCTACTCGCAAGATAGAGGGCCGCAGGCGATCCCAGACCACCTGCACCAATAATTAATACACTCGATTGAGTGATTTTTTGCTGCCCTTCGTAATCGAGTTCAGGCAGCATAAGATGTTTTGAGTAACGTAGCAGCTGTTGGTTATTCATCCCAGGTGTAAGCAACAACACTATTCATCGGTGTACGGCCATCATCTGCCCAGCCACCAACTAAATATATTGTATTGTTGTGTGTAGCTACTCCCATTGCTGCTCTCGGTACTGGCATATCCGGCAGCCTTTCCCACTTGGTTTCATTTGCGTTGCAAACAGCAGCTCTGCTATGTATGTTATCGGTGCTATATCCTCCAAAAAAGAAAAAATCACCATTAACATTACACATGCCTTGGCCTGCGGCAGGCCAAGGAAGTGAGAGGTTTTTATCTTTTTCCCAAGTTTGGTTTTCTAATGAGTAATTTTCGAAAAAATCAAAATTATTAAATCCTTCAGCTGTAAATGCTACACCACCACAGGTGTATATTTTTCCATTATGAGTTAGGGCTGAAGCTGCAAAACGCGGTGTGGGGAGGGGAGATAGCTCTTTCCAATTTTCTTCACTGGGGCTCCAATGTTCGCAAAAATTGAATCCGGGATCGGTTTTTGGCCCGCCCAAACATGCTTCAGGATGATGACCACCTAATATATAGATTCTATCTTCAACCTGAGTAGCGGCGGGGTAATCGTGCGGTTGTAGCATGTCAGGACCGCTTTCCCAGCTATTAGATCGAGGATTATAAATCTCTACTGTTTTAAGAAATTGAAAATTACCGTCTGGTTTTTTAAAGCCGCCACCAACGACATAAATCTTATCATCGATTAAAAACGCAGCAGTCCCCGATCTTTTAGTAGGCATATCTTGGAGTTTGCTCCACTCCTTTGTACCTGGATCGTAACAAACACAGCTGTTGAGGCTCGAGAAATCTGGCCCACCTCCCCCGAATACGTAAATTTTATTCTCATAAGTAATCACCGGAGCGTGCGATCGAGCTATTTCCATGGGCACTATTGATTCCCAGTTTCCCTTAGTTTTCCCCATATTTGTTGTTCCTAGTTTGAGTTGGATGAGTAAAATTTCTGACTATCACTATATTTATCAGTCTACTAAAATTAAACATTAGTTGAAGTATTATTGATTTATTGAGCGAATAAAAGTAAGCGTTTTCAATTTGTGATAAATCAATACGTCGGCAACGATACTAACTAACTATAAAAGTATTTCATACCCTTCAATGAATTATTTACTCTGTGATAATTATAAAAAGGTGTGTAGAATTGATCGGTGGTATGCTTTTACCCTAGTTGATTACTAGGGTATTGATTGTTAGTATAATGCGTAATAATAATTAGTTATTTTGTTTGTGCGTTTGGATGGGGATACACTAACCTAAAAAAATCTATATTCCGTACGATAATATCTATTGACATATGGGTTTACGAGTAATTGTTCTCAGGGTAATATGTCTAATCTTTGTGCGGTGCATTGCTAAGTGACGAATTTTATTGATATTTGGCGTAGAAAAAATAAATTATCCATGCAATAATTTGGGTATAGAAGGATCTTTGGTCTATTAAAAATGGTGTAAAAATTAATAGATAGACTAATGACTTAGAAGTTTAATTTTCTCGCACTAATAATTTGGGTGAAATTTAATAAAGTCAGTCGTTTTTACAGTATAGGGAATATCATGCTTAAGAATGAGCTACTTTATCAATCAATTTCTGAAGTATTAGTCATAGAATCAAAACGAATAGGTTCGGGGGTGAGTAAGTGCTAATGAATGAGAATGTCGGGGTCGATAAAAAATACGCTACCGCGCTTGCTGAAGAGCAGGGAAAGTCATCTTTGTCATCCGCAACGCAATATGAGCCGTTGCAGGATACATTCGGAAGAACTTTTGATTATGTAAGGATTGCAATAACGGAAAAATGCAATCTCCGATGTACATATTGTATGCCTGAAGAAGGTGTAGACTTTAAGAATGGCGAACAAATATTAACATCTGAAGAAATTTTAAGAGTTGTTGACGTATTGGCTCGTATGGGGATAAAGAAAGTCCGCTTTACGGGTGGTGAGCCACTAGTCAGAAAAGATATTATTCAGTTGGTTGAGGGAGCAGCAAATACCCCAGGTATAAAAGCTGTTCACATGACTACAAATGGAATTATTTTTCCTAAATATGCTAAACAGTTACGTGATGCTGGCTTAACTGGTGTCAATATTAGTATGGATACTTTTGATGAGGCTAAGTTTTTCGAGATTACTCGCCGTTCTGGTGTTGATAAAGTTATGGAGAGTATCAGGTTAGCTCAAGAATTGGATTTTCCACGTGTTAAAGTTAATGCAGTAGCAATGCGTGGTTTTAATGACGGTGAATTAGAGTCATTTTACGAAATGACAAAAGACAACCGCGTTACTGTACGTTTTATCGAGTTTATGCCTTTTGATGCTCATCAAATTTGGGAAACGGGTGAACATTTTTTAAGTGCAGAAACGATGATTCGCCAATTAAAAGAAAAGTATCCAGACATTGAGCTTGCATCAGGCACCAGAACTGAACATCATATTTTTCAAGTTCCCGGTTATAAAGGGAAAATAGCAATAATTCCAGCCTTTACTCGAAGCTTGTGCGGAAACTGTTCACGAATTCGTTTAACTGCCGATGGTGGTATTCGAAATTGTCTTTATTCTGATCAGGAATATACTTTAATGGATATGCTTCGTAGTGGTTGCACTGACGAAGATATTGTTCTCAAGTTTCGAAAAGCTTTTAATGATAAAGCTAAAGATGGTTTTGAGTCCCGTAAGAAAACTGCGATGAAAGAATCAACAATCGAATTTAAAGGCCGAAGTAGTATGACTCAAATCGGTGGTTAATTGCCGAATGATTTGTGAAGGTGAATTGCTTGCGTGATTCACCTTTTTTTCTATCAGCATTTGAGCGCTTTGTGCAAATTTTTCATAATGCTGCAAGTCAATTAAAACTTAAGAGAAGTGTATATGGATAATAAACTTACCCATTTTAATGCGTCTGGTGAGGCGCACATGGTTGATGTCGGTACGAAAGATATTACCGTTAGAGAAGCTGTGACAGAAGGTCGCATCTATATGGAAGCAGACACACTTAAGCTGATTCTAGAAGGTAATCATAAAAAAGGTGATGTGCTAGGTATTGCGAGAGTAGCTGGAATTATGGGTGCTAAGAAGACGCCTGACTTGGTTCCGTTATGCCATCCTCTTTTAATTACAAATGTAGAACTTGATTTGACAGCTGAGCCGGAGACCAATTCTGTGTATTGTAGATGTGCGGTCCGTTGTAACGGCCAAACAGGTGTTGAAATGGAAGCGCTCTGTGCTGTCCAGGTAGCACTTTTAACAATCTACGATATGTGTAAAGCGGTTGACCGTGGAATGGTTATTACTGATGTTGGCTTGACCAAAAAATCAGGTGGTAAGTCTGGTACTTGGGTGCGTGACGCAGAATAAGCTCTCATAGCGAGGAAGAATGATGAAAATAGCGATAAAATATTTTGCGAGTATGAGAGATACAATGGGGAAAGCTAATGAGTCAGTGGACATTAGTGAAAAATCCAGTGTAGCTGATTTGTGGAAGGCTGTTACTCAAAACCCAATGCCTGAAAATACGTTAATCGCCGTTAATATGGAATATACCAGTTCTGAGCACGTGTTAAATGAAGGTGATGAAGTAGCATTTTTTCCTCCAGTCACAGGTGGTTAAATATGAAAGTAATTGTACAAGACGGTGAGTTTGATCCTTGGAAAGCTGTTCAAGACTATCAATCTGAAAATATTGCCGAAGGTAAACACGGCGCATCTGTAACATTCATTGGCTCTATGCGTGATTTTAATGATGGCGTAGATGATCTTTCTAAGATGTATTTAGACCATTATCCTGGAATGACTGAAAAGCACATAGAGAGAGTGTGCGAGGATGCGTTAAATAAATGGGATGTGTTGGACGCATTTGTTGTTCACCGGGTCGGTAATATTGCACCTAATGATGCGATTGTGTTGGTCGCTGTGTGGTCCGAACATAGAGCAATGGCCTTTGATGCTTGTCGTTTTATCATAAATGATTTAAAGCATCGCGCACCTTTTTGGAAGCGCGAAGCTAATGAAGATGGTGAGCGATGGGTTGAAGGAAATACTGTTGATGAAGTTGCTGATCAGCACTCTGATATGGCAAAAAGAGCGAGTTAAGATTTAAGTACTTCTTATCTGGGCGCAAAAAAAAACGAGGCTAGTAGCCTCGTTTTTTTTTGCGCCCAACAATGAGTGTTGGAGGTGATTGAATAGTTTTAAGCTTTTAACCATTGAGCCACGGTTTTTGCGTAGTAAGTTAAAATACCATTTGCGCCTGCACGTTTCATTGATAGCAGGGATTCAAGCACTACCGCTTTTTCATCTAACCATCCATTTTGGCTTGCAGCTTTCAGCATGGCATATTCGCCGCTTACTTGATAAACGTATGTAGGGACGCCAAATTCATCCTTGATTCTGCGGACGATATCCAAGTACGGCATACCAGGTTTTATCATAACCATATCCGCACCCTCTTGAAGATCTAAAGCCACTTCCCGCAAAGATTCATCACTATTTGCTGGGTCCATTTGATAGGTGTATTTATTGCCAGCGCCAAGATTTGCTGCTGAACCAACAGCATCTCTGAAGGGACCGTAAAAGCTTGAAGCATATTTTGCGGAATAAGCAAGAATGCGAGTGCTTCTATGGTCTTCATCTTCTAACGCCACTCTAATGGCGCCAATGCGACCATCCATCATATCTGATGGTGCGACAATATCTGCGCCTGCTTCCGCATGAGATACGGCTTGTTTGATTAATACCTCCACCGTTTCATCATTCATTACATAACCAGCATCATTGATTAGACCATCCTGGCCATGTGTGGTAAACGGGTCAAGTGCTACATCAGTAATAACACCTAATTCAGGAAAATTCTTCTTTAGAGCTTGGACTGCACGTTGCGCCAATCCGTCAGGATTAAATGCTTCGTTTGCATCCAAAGACTTTTTGTCACTAGGTGTAACTGGAAAAAGAGCGATAGCAGGTACGCCTAAATTTGATAGCTCTTCTGCTTCTTTTAACAGTAAATCAATGCTGAGTCGTTCAACCCCTGGCATTGATTTAACTTCTTCTCGTTGCTGCTTGCCTTCTAAAACAAACATTGGAAAAATTAAGTCATCAACCGATAAATGATTTTCGCGCATTAATCGGCGACTAAAATCATTGAAGCGCATTCGCCTCATTCGAGTGATTGGAAACGCTGAGAATGCGTCAGTTTTAGGGGTCATTGGGGTTAAGCTCCTAAAAATAGAAAATGTTGATTGAGCGTGACTTTCATAAAAGCCACGCCCCAAAGTTCAACTTATGTATAAACGACTGAAGGTAATTATGTTGCTAGAAGTTATCAATAGTTGAACATACTTCGTTGAAAATAGTTGCCATCTCACCCATGCCGTTTAATTTAAAAAGTTTATTTTGAGAGCTGTAGAACTCAATCAAGGGAGCGGTTTGCTCGGCATATACTTCCAGTCGTTTTCTAATTGTATCTCCATTGTCATCAGCTCTATGACCTAGTGAGCCACCACATTTATCACATACATTTTCTTTAGCAGATGGAGAGCTAAATATATTAAACATTTGCCCACAATCGTTGCAGGTACGGCGGCCAGTAATACGTTCGACAATTTGATCGTTATCTACTTCTAGTAAAATAGCGCCATCCAAAGACCAGCCAAATTCTGCGAGTAGCTTATCTAATTCATCAGCTTGGGGCTTGTTACGTGGGAAGCCATCTAAGATAAAGCCATTTTGTGCATCTTCTTCATTCAAGCGCTCTTTAATCATCCCAAGAACAATGTCGTCTGACACGAGGTGTCCTGCATCCATGATAGCCTTAGCTTTTTTACCTAGTTCAGTTCCAGCGGAAACAGCAGCTCTCAATAAGTCTCCAGTCGAGATTTGAGGAACAATATATTTTTCCATTAACATTTTGGCTTGTGTACCTTTCCCCGAACCAGGAGCGCCAAGTAAGATGATTCTCATGTGTTTATCCAACCCTCATTTTAGATAATTGATTATTTATTTTCAGTCTATTTTACCTACATTTCCCCTCAAAGTAACAGAGAGTTTATTTATCAGGAGAATGAATGGTTGTGATTAGTTAATAATGTAACTGAAAATCCGAGGAACTTTTATTTTAACCGAGTAGTGATTCCGATTATAATGCGGCATTCAGAATTTCAGTAGTGCATATTTGACTAAATTGTGCACAAAGATTAAATAAACCAGGAGCTATAAATGAGCTTAAAAGATATTTCAGCAGGCAAAGATGTACCAAACGATGTAAATGTGATCATTGAAATTCCGGCTTTAAGTGAGCCTGTAAAGTATGAAGTCGATAAAGATTCAGGCGCATTGTTTGTTGATCGTTTCATCGGTACAGCAATGCATTATCCCTGTAACTATGGTTATATCCCCAATACTTTAGGTGATGATGGCGATCCAGTTGATGTTTTGGTTGTTACTCCAATTCCACTACGAGCTGGTTCAGTTATTCGAAGCCGAGTTGTTGGTCTGTTGGATATGACAGATGAATCAGGTCGCGATGAAAAATTGATCGCCGTACCTGTTAGCAAAATGACGACTCTTTATGACGATGTAAAAGAAGCGACAGATTTGCCAAAAATTTTGCTTGATCAAATTAAACACTTTTTTGAGCACTATAAAGATCTAGAAGCTGGCAAATGGGTAAAAGTTGAAGGTTGGGGCGATGCAGCTAAAGCGCGGGAAACTATCGTTAAAGGCATAGACGCGGCTAAATAATTCTGAAATGTGGAGTTGCTGATTTTTTAGCGGCTCCATATTTACTGAAGTAAAACACTCTCTTTTTCTCCGTAGTTTAATCCATCAGAATTTTCCGCGCATTTTGACTTCAGTTTCATGAGTGATTTACGCTAGTCTTTTATATATGCGTAGATTTTTCTAGGAGTTAAATTATTTTGTCCGGACATCACCACCACGACCATAATCATCATTCTCCTTCCTCAGGAAAAGTTTTATATATTGCTTTGGCGTTGACGTTTGGGTTTGCAATCGTCGAGTTTGTTGGCGGGTGGATCGCAAATTCGTTGGCTCTGATGGGTGATTCGGGGCACATGGTGACCGATGCTGGAGCGTTATTGATTGCCGCTATAGCAAGTTGGTTAAGTAAAAAACCTCCAACGTCTACCCATTCGTATGGATTATTGCGTGCAGAAGTTGTTGCTGCGTTAGTGAATGGCTTGTTTATGTTGGTAATTGTCTTTGCTTTGGTTTCACTATCTATTCAGCGATTTCAAAATCCTGAAAGTGTGGACGGACATAGTGTGATGATAATTGCAGCAATAGGCTTGGTAATAAATATTGTTGTTGCTTATGTATTGAGTCGCGGTGAAGAGAATATCAACACAAAAGCAGCATTGTTGCATGTGATGGCTGATTTATTGGGGTCCATTGCTGCACTGGCAACAGGGATAATTATCTATTTCACTAACTGGGTTATTGTCGATCCAATTTTAACTTTGTGTATTTGTTTTCTTATATTATTCTCTACTTTTCATCTACTGAAAGAAGTTTTGCAGATTATTATGGAAGCTGTTCCATCTCATATTAGTTTGAATGAGGTTGGAATAAAAATGGCGAGTATAAAAAATATAATTTCTGTTCATGATCTCCATATTTGGACTTTGTCATCAGGTAAAATTGCGCTGTCCGCACATGTCATTGTCAAAGATTTCGATCATTGGCAGAATGCGATTGAAGAGTGTAAATCGATGTTGCACGAATCATTTCATATTGATCATGTAACATTGCAGCCGGAATTGCTCGAAGCCCAGATTTTGCACCGCTATAATGAAAATAGTGGAGTGTAGGGGCATTATTGTAAATACCCTTAAAATTGTTTTTGTCGCTACATGGTGTGTTTTCTCAAATAGGATTTATAAAATGGTTAAAGAAACGGTTCCTTATTGGAAAACAAAAACGTTAGAAGAAATGAATGACGATGAGTGGGAATTGCTTTGTGATGGTTGTGCACGTTGTTGTCAAATTAAATTAGAAGATGACGATGATGGCGAAATTTATTATACCCAGTTGGTTTGTCGTTTACTTGATTTAGATAGCTGTCAGTGCACAGAATATGAAACAAGAA
>Ga0316204_10000465_pt1 | contig 149163 bp, 149 predicted proteins | sample 6monrhotite_MG_2_FD_205661 | JGI IMG/M metagenome (GOLD analysis project Ga0316204, IMG submission 205661) | Microbial mat bacterial communities from mineral coupon in-situ incubated in ocean water Damariscotta River, Maine, United States -... | ecosystem: Environmental > Aquatic > Marine >... | reverse complement strand
ACTTTCTAGAGATCTCCCTTTTGAAATCATCTAGATTCCCTGTGAATTCGATTGAATCACCTTTAATTTTGATTATTGACATTATGCCTCCTAAAATTGAGGCGACAACTATTCAGTCACATAGGGAATATTATAAGTAACTATATTTGAGTAAATTTGAAATTATATATAGTCTCGATTTGTGAATATCTTTAAAACAATTTCCATAATTACAGTGATTTTTCCTAGTAATCTAAATCACTCTTTTGAAAATTCCTTTGTCGTTCATTCTAAGAAGTCTCATCAAGTAAAACTTATAAATGTATTGTTATAAAAACATAATTTGGAAAATATAATGAAAAAAATAAGTAATCCTAAAACAATATTATTTCCAATTCCACTAACAGATTTTGATCCTACTGAAACAGCTATATCATGGGAGATTTTATCAACAGCTGGTCACAAAATCATTTTTGCTACACCTACAGGAGAACAAGCTCTAGCTGATCAAAGAATGATTGTTGGAGATAAACTTGGAATATTTAAACCATTTCTTATTGCAAAAGTTAATGCAATCGAATCATATAAAAGAATGGAACAGGATAATTCGTTTAAAAATCCGATAAAATATACTAATTTAGATGAAAAAGAATATGATGCAATTTTATTACCAGGAGGTCATGCTCCGGGTATGAAGCCTTATTTAGAATCAAGTATTCTTCAAAATTTAATTGTAGAATTTTTTGAAAAAAATAAACCAGTCGCAGCAATTTGTCATGGAGTAGTTTTAGCTTCCAGGTCTATTTCAAAGCAAACTGGAAAAAGTGTACTTTACGGAAAAAAAACGACAGCGTTACTTGAAAGTTCCGAGTTACTTGCATGGAAGCTAACTAAAAGTAAAATTGGAAATTATTATAGAACATACACAGAAACAGTTGAGTCTGAAGTTAAAAAATCCTTAAAAACAAATAGCGATTTTTTAAAAGGGCCAATGGTTTTATTTAGAGATTCTTACAAAAATGTAAAGCGAGGTTTTGTAGTAAGAGATGGTAACTACCTCTCTGCTAGGTGGCCTGGTGATGTTCATAATTTTGCTATTACTTTTTTAGAAATGCTTAAAGAGTAATCAATAATGAAACTCACGTAATTTTATTTTTTTCAGTGATTGTTAAAATAATCATTATCAATAAGACTACTTATATATATAATTGAATAATAAATATTAATAAAAAGGTTCAATTATGAAATTTTCAACAAATCAATCAGGTTTCACACTAGTTTCAGTAATGGTTGCAGTAGGACTAATGGGGATGCTCGCTGTTGGAATGATGAAAATGAATGAAACACAAATGAAAAGTGTAAAAAACTCTGAAACAAAAAATGAACTGGTTATGCTTCATTCTCAGTTAAGTCAGTATCTATTAGACAGTGAAGCTTGCGGTAAAACATTTGGTGATGCTACAAATGTCATTTTATCAGGTTCAAGTCAAAGTGTCGCTTCAATAATGAATAAGGGTGGAAACCCTGTTTACAGTTCCGGGCTCTCACATAAATATGGTAATAATACAATTTCAATAGAATCAATGACATTAAAAGCTGATACAAATGCAGTTCCCCCGACAACAAGTTTAAACTTGCCTGTGAACTCTAGTATCGATACAGTTTTAATTATCAGGTATAAAAAATTAAGTAACCTCACTGCTCAAAATTCAATAAAAAAAGAAATCAATTTAAAAATTCAAAAAGCTTCGAGTGGTGCAATAACTTGTTATTCTCAACTTGGTAGTGCTGTTGATACGGCAAGGCAAAAAGCATGTGAAGATATTGGTGGTGTGTGGACATTTTTAAATTCTGTCCAAATCTGTGTAATTTCAAAAATTACAATGGATTCAACAAACGGTATTCAGATTGGAACAAGGAATGCTTCCAATATTTTTTCTAACAAAATCACTATAAAAAGCGATGGTAAAATGGGGATATCTAACCCCAATCCTACGTCTTTAATTGATATAATAAATACTCGTCCATCAATTGCTCTTTCTGATTCAAATGGAAAAACATTTGAACTTATAAGTAACGCTAATTCTTTTGCTATAGATGAAAAAGGAATTATTAATCGATTTTACATTAATAACACTGGAAATGTTGGGATAGGAACAACATCTCCTTTAACCAAACTTGAAATTAATGGTGAGTTAAAATTAAAGGCTGTTACAGTCGGAAGCAGTTGTAGTGTAACAGGATCTCAAGCATATAACATAGCGACAGGAGCTCCTGTCTATTGTAGTACTTCTCCAAAGAAATGGACTACTATTGGAGGTAATTCCGTACCAAAAGGAAGCCTCTGTGGTGATTATGGTGGCGGCTGGGACTTTAATGGAACTCTTCAATTTAAAACAATTTTATGTGCCGGCCATGATCCTCATATTAGTTGCCCTACTGGCTATAGTACTTCTATTGGTGTTGGTACACAAAATCAAGGTCACACATTTTGTATAAAAAATTGAAAAGTATTATAAAGAAAGAGAGTTTATATGAATAAAGCAATTATAAGAAAAGCAAAATTAGGTGACGAAAAAGGCATTATATTTAACTCCTTCTGTGATAGGTCAAGGGTTAGGGAAAGAAATAATTGATCAAATAAAAGCCGTTGCAAAGAAACTTGGGTATAACGAAATATTTTTATCCTCCACAAAAACATCAAAAGGCTTTTATGAAAAGCAAGGTTTCCATCAATATGAAGAAGATGATTGTCTAAAAATTGGAGGGCTTCCTATCGAAGGTCATCCAATGAAGATAACACTTAATTAAGTAGTCCACGTTTTCTGGATAATAAGTATCCAATAAAACATGAAAATATTGTCATCAAAATAGCTAATATTCCAGCTCGAGAAAAACCAATTAATTCCCCACTTGTCATTTCACTTACGATTAAACCTCCAATGAAAGTAGCACTTGCTGACCCAAAGGAACGTAGAGAGTTAACAACGCCCATGTATCCAGCTCTTTCTTCAATGCTAGGTACAGAACTTAATAAAGTCATACAAGGAATCATTCTTCCACTAACCATAATCATAAACAATGATCCTATAATTAAATATAAAATAAAAGAAACGTGGCCAGCATTTGTATAAAGAACGATGGGAATAATAGAAGCAAACGCGATTAATACATAAATTTTAAAAGCTCCAAATTTATCAGTCAGAATTCCTATAATACGTGCGGTTAAAAGAGTACAAAGTCCACCAACTAAGTACATATACTTGATCTGTTCAACAGCAATTCCCATATTTTTAACTGCGTACGGTGCTAAAAATGGTATAATCATAAACATACTCATAGATACACTGAAAATAAAAACAAATGAAAGCCCATATGACTTAACGAAAACAAACTCATAATATCGTTTTAGAACTTGAATTCCTTTTATTCCATTTTTGTTTGTAACTAAGTTTGGAAACGTAAACCATATAATACTACCGATAAGTAAAACAAAACAAGAAATTATATAAAAGCAAATTTTCCAACCATAAATATCTGAAATCAATAATCCTAATGGAAGTCCTACAACACTAGCAATAGAAAATGCTGTCATTAAAGTTCCCATTGCTTTACCTCTTCTTGAGTATGGAACAATATCAGTTACAATTGTTAGAATTAAAGCCCCTATCATTCCGCCAAATGCTCCGGCCATAATTCGTGCAATAAAAAGTGTGAAGAAACTATTAGAAAATCCGCAAAGAAGTGTTCCCAATCCTAGCCCAATACACATAAGAACAAGAAGTTTTTTTCTGTCAAATTTATCAGCAAATGTTCCTAATAAAATAGCTGCAATTCCTGCTGCAAAATTATAAGAAGAGACGAGACTTGCAAATTGTGTAGGATTAATTTGAAAGTCACTCATAAAGCGTGGCCCAAGTGGCATCATAATAACAAAATCAACTAGAGAGATAAACTGAACCATTGTAAGTAACAGAATATAAATCCATTCACGTTTTTCATCGTAATTTATATACTTTTTATTATTCATAATAATATTTCCGGGCTCATCTTGATAATTGTCAAATAACATGATTGTATTAAAAAGAAATTGCTAAATTTATGATATTTTTAAGATATATTAAATCAATTTTAGTATTGTAACATTTAAAATTCAAAACGAACATGAATATTAATAATAGAGCTTGCAACCGAGTCAATTAAATCTTGAAAATTAGGACTTCTCGATTTAGTGTCCTGCACTTCGTTTAAATCTTTTATTGCCCCAAAGAAAGTAGTAAGAACAAGTCCTGCAATTTGGCTTTTAATTGTACGGCCTTCTGATTCTTTTAATAAAGAGTAGGCCATTACTTCTCCTACATACTCTACCGTTTTCTTATTTCTTAGATCTCTACTTTCTGTTCTACTTAGTTTTCCTTCGCTAGATATATTTCGCACAAAACGATCAATTCGAACTTTAGAAGCAATGTCAAAAGCAAGGTTTCGTGCATAATCAAAGTTAATAATAGATTCGGTATTTTCCTCTGATGAAAAATTATTCAATCTGATATCTTCGATAGGAATAGAAGTATAGGAATATTTAAGAAATTCTATTGGATTAAATAAAGAGTACTCTGAATTAATTGGCGTACTTTTTGCTGATACAGAAAAATTACATAAAATTACAATTAATAATAAAAACTTCATTCAATATTCACCCTAGATATTTATAAGAATACATATAGTACTTTACGACACAGCATGCAATTATTAAAAAAAACCATGTAAAAACTACTGCACTTGCCGGCTCTCTTACTAGTTTTTGTATACTCAAATAATGAAAATAATATTACTTCTACTGCTACCTCTTAATTCTTTTGCATTAACATTTAATCAGAGTAAAAAAAAGTTTTAAAATAGAATGGGAACATATTGTACCTACTGAAAACTTTGGTAGAAGTTTTGACGAATGGCGTGAAGACTTTTTAAAGTCTGGGATAAATTAGACCGTGCCGATAAAACAGAATGTAATCGTTACCATAAAATAAAAAAATTATCAGGAATTAAAAATATTGTACTATCGATAGCTTGTAATAACAATCACTAGTAAACAGGATTTTATTTCAAAATGAAGTTAAATTAGAGGTTACACCACCACGACTATCTCTATAAATAATAACAAAAACACCTGTGTTTCCATCAGGTGTAAAGGTATTTTTTTCACCAAATTTACTTCTATTAAATAAAAATTTTCCTGTACTTGAATACCAGCTTACAAACATATTTTCACTTTTAGTTTGGATACCAATATCTGTATCTAAATCATAATTCTCGCTACTTGATAAATTTGATACCGACATATCTCCTTCTGATGAGGGATAACTTGTAAGGTCAGCTCCTTTAAATTGAATATTACCTGTTGTTGGATTTGTATTCAATTGCGCGGATGTCTTAGTCGATAATTTAATCATTTTAATTGCTGTTGAATTCACTCCACTTGCTTGATCGATGTATTTAAGAATTACCATATAATCGAGGCCATTAAACTTTGTTTTTGAATTCAATGTTGCAAGATAAGTGAATGCAGCAGCAGGAACAGCGACAGAAAGTGTTGTCGCATTACCTGTATTATGAGTTGCTGCAAGAGTGGCAATTGAAAAAGTTCCTGCTCCAGAAAGTTTTAAAGCCGCAGAAGAATTATCACAAGAGACATTTGCCCCAAAATCTATTCCGGGATCAGGACAAGCCTCCCAAGTATAATTAAGATTAGCAGAGGCGCCATTCACATAACTTATTAAAGGAGTTAACAAAACAGTTCCTGCTGAATTTATTTCAGGTGTATTTGCTGAAATAGCAAGTATTCTTAGTCCAGCGAGTTTTGATTTTTTGTCAAAGTTATCTCCACAGGCAAGAAATATTATTAATATAATTGGAATTACACATAGTTTCATCAAAACTCTCCTCTTAGGCCGATTGTAGGAAATATAGGTATACCTGCTGATGCTTCACTTTTAGAATAATCAAAGTTATAGGAAATCCCTTGTCCATTTTTATTATTAGTAATATTTTGAATATCAAGATAAACAGATAGTAACCAAGATCTATATACAAACTTTCGATCTATTCTAAAATCAAGTTGAATAAAATTTTCAAACCTTTTTGAATAAAACTCCCCTCTTGTTGGAAGATAGATATCTCGATCAGAACTATAAATACTTCCAATGACTGGTGTATAGGGTGCTCCACTAACAAAACGTAATCTTGTTGAATAGGACCATCTTGATTTTTCTAATACTCCGATTAGATTTAAATTATGTGTTTGATCAAACTGAGAAGGATACTGTATTGATGAATTATCTCTTCTTGTAGAATTTAAATATGTGTAAGAAGCTAGAAAGGTATAAGCACCTTTTTTATATGAAGTTTGAAGTTGGGCACCAAGAACTTTACCTGTCCCATTATTTGTATTTCTTATAGGAGTTCCATCACTTCTTTTTTCAGTAGTTTGAATTATAAGATTATCTAAATTTTTATAAAAGACTCCAAGATCTAATTGAGCTCCATTACTAGCTCCTCCTCTAAAGTCTTTTATTATGGATAGATAATAATGATCACTTCTTTCTGAAAGCAAGTCAGGGTTTCCAAATTCTTCTGTTCCCTCACCATTTTGAGGAGCTTGATAATATTGGCCAAAAGCAAAGTTTAAATCTGTCGAATTATTTAAACTATAAGTTACACTCAACCTAGGCATGAGATAAAATGTTTTTACGCTTGAAAAATACTCTACTCTTGCGTTTGGAGAAAATGTCCATTTGTCAGAATACTTATAAATATTTCTAAAAAAGATTGCACTTTCCCAGTAAGAACCTTTTATATCAGCAATCGTTTCTTCGCCACCTGCTGTTCTTATGCCACCTTGAGTGTTCACATTAGGAAGCCTAATCTGAGTTCGATATTTCCTATATAATGAATCGATACCATAATATTGAGTTAACTTTTTACTTTTCTTATTCTCCCATAAAAATCTCTGAGACAGAGTAGTTGTATCTAAATCAAAGTAACGATCACCAATATTAAATTTTATTTTGTCATCTCCATAACCTAAAGATAATTTGTAATTATTTTTGTCATTTATTATTTTTGAATAAGAAGGAATAATACGAAAAAAATTGGTATTATTTGTAATATTTCCTTCAAAGTTAGGATCGACACTTTCTTTCACAATAAATGCCAAAGTATCTTCACTTAAAATTCCATCCAGAGAAAAATCTTCAGATTTTGAAATTTTATAATTATACTTAAGGTAAAGATCTTTAAACTCAGGGGCAGAGGTAACAGAAAACTCATCTTTAGTTTCGGCAATTTTCTTTAAAATTGTCCCAAAATAACTTATACGTCCGCTTATTAAAAGAGATGATCGTTCGTTAATTGGCCCTTCTGCTAAAATCCCTGTTTTGGTAATATCTAAAAATGCCTCCCCATGCCAACGGTCGACTTTCGGAGTTCTTGTATTTAAATTAATTATCCCCCCGAGTGCTCTACCATATTCAGGGCCATACCCTGCTGACAGAAATTCAACTGAGTCAATAGCAGTTGGACTAACAACAGAAGTTAATCCTCCCAAATGAAATACAAGAGGAATTTCATGACCTCCAAGAGTATAGCGAGTATCATCAGGAGCACTTCCTTGAACAACAATCTTAGAGCTAAATGATTGATTGGCAACCCCGGGAAGATTTTGAACAGCCTTTACAGGATCTTCTTGAGCACCTGGGGCTTTTAAAAAGTCTTTTTGAGATAACGTTTTCTTAGTTATATCTTTTTTTATACCAGTTCCTGTAACAACTGTTTCAAAAACGTCATAATATTCTTTTTCAATATATAATTTTAAAGGCTGGCTTGTTCTTGAAAATGTTTTTTGAAATTTAAAATACCCCGTGTTGTTTACAATAATTTGAAATTTATCATTTTTAACAATAGGAAAAACAAATTTGCCTTCGCTGTCTGTAGTAGCTTTTAATTTTGCAGGTAAAAGAAAAATATTAACTTCACTTAAAGGTTTTCGAGTTCCCTTCTCCAGTAAAATACCTGTGACTGAAACTTGTGCATAATTATTTAACGAAAAGATTAAAGAAATAAAAAAAACTATCTTAATCTTCAAGCACATATTTAATTGCATACTTTATTCTCACTGCAGTTGCTTTTTTTTCAATATAAGCAGGTTTAAATTTAAATTTTAAGATTGCAATTTTTGCAAAATCATCTAATCTCGGATCAATTCCTTTGAGTAACTTGGCACTTCTAACATCTCCTTTTCCATCAATTAAAATTTCAAAAATAACACTTCCACTTATTTTTCTTTCCTTTGCCCAACGTGGATATGGAGGTCTTATTTCATTAATTGGTCGAGGCATAGATGTTATTAAAAATTCTTCTGTAGCTTGAGGTAAGCTATCGGGATCATCCTTTAATAAAGTTTTTTTATCTTCTTTTTTATTCAGATTATTTCCAAGTTTTACTTCAACTTTTCCCTTTGTATTGGTGATAGCGTTACGACTAACTCCAAAAATCTCTCTTTTTGATTTTGCCGTGACTTTTTTAATATTTTTTATTTTAGTAGCATTTACAATAATTTTTGGCATTTTTTTTACAACGACAGCCTCTTGTTCAACTATAGAAAATTCAAATTGCTTAACTTCAGTATGAGTTTTTATCTTAACTAAGACAGTAATAAATAGGACAATTAGAAAATGAAAAGATATTGAATATCGAAGAGATTCTTTACTCATTAACAATTTTCTCTACTTGAAAAGCAAACTTAGTAATTCCAGCAAGTTTAACCTGATCGAGAACTTTAATTACAACCCCATGCGTACTCTCTTTATCTGCATTTATCACAACTTGAATATTTGGGAATTCTTTTTTTAATTTAACAGCCCGGTCATAAAGAAGAGTTAGATCTATCAATTTTCCATTTAATAGAATTTGACCAGTCTTAGAAATTCCAACAGCCATAGTTTTTGTTTGAGTCTTTTCGGTACTTTTGGCTTTAGGCAAATTTATATTCATTGATTCTTTGACCATTATTGGAGCTGTTACCATAAAGATCACAAGTAAAACTAATACAACATCAACGAAAGGAGTAATATTTATATCATTAATACCATCGTCATTATTTGAATCGAAATGAGCAGCCACTTAACTTTTCTCCAATGAGATATATTCATCAAGTCTACTTTGTTGGTCATTTTTAAAATATTTAATTTTTTTATTAAAATAATTAAAAGCTACTACTGCTGGAATTGCCACGACTAAACCAACCGCTGTTAAAATAAGTGCTTCCGCAAGTGAAAACATAATAGCATTACTTCCAGCGCCACCTTTCGATAGTTCGCCGAAAGCAACGATGATTCCTAAAATCGTTCCAAGTAGTCCAACAAATGGAGTTGTTGAACCTAGAGTTCCAAGTACTGCTAGTCCTTTTTGTAACTCTTCGTGTTGCTTAAATAAATAACGAGAAGTTCCTTTTTCAATATTCTCAAGACTTATTCCTTTTAACTTTTCTTTTAATTTATCAAATTCAAGTTCAGCATCAAGCTTTTTGAGAAAAGATCTTTTCTCTAAAATTATTGCAACAGACCAAACTGATAACCCAATCAATATAACAAGTATTAATCTCGCCATCCACGCAATAACTACTAACCACAATTCCACTACACGCCCCTTTTATGCAAATTTTTCAGAGTATACGCTTTAAAACATAAAAAATGAATAGACTTTTCTTAGATATTGCTTAGACAATAATTGAAATTGAATCTCTAAAGTTTTTTCATAACTAATTTCAAAATATATTGAACTCTTTTCAAAATAAATTTGCATAATTAAAAAAGTTGAAAACTTTATTAGCTCATCGCTTGTAGAAATAGACTTATTTTCGCTAAAAATTAGCGGTAATAATTACACAACACGTTATGACTTAAATTTTTGTGTTATATATTTTTTCTGTAAAATAAAAAACAAAATACGCTCATAAAACATTCACTGAATAAGGAATTACATGCTATGACGAAAACATTGATTTTAATTGTCTTAAGTATTTTATCATCTTGTGGAAAAAATCAATCTCCCGTACAAGGTGATCCACATCAAAAACAAATTGAAGCAAACTTTAGCTTTTTTGAAAGTAATAAAAAACTTATTCCAGCGAAGCTAAATTCACCTTATTCAAAAGCCATTTTAAAATGTGCCCTTAAAAAAGATGGCAGAGGTTGTACTCCTAAGAATGTTCCACTCCTTGGTATGAGAGATGAAGAATTAAATTCTGATTATATTTTAAAAAATACAATTGTAAGTCATAATTTCTTAGCCAAAAATTTTAAAGAATATCTCAATTCGATTCATAATAAATATCTATTTGCTTTATTTTCTTCAGTTTCAGGTATTGTAATTACTGATGAAATAAGCTCTTCATTTTACTATTCACCAACAGGAATGATTTATATTAATGCTAGCTATCTCTGGAAATCACATGAAGAATTCACTATTTTAAAGTTTAAAAAAGATAAAAGATTTAGTCGAGACGAAAGAAAAAAAATCTCCACAGACGTAGATTTTGTAAAAAATAATAAAATTATTTATTTTGAATCACATAAAAAAGAAAGAACCTTAGAAAACCTTCAACCTAATCTCTCTAGACTTTTATTTCATGAGTTAACTCATGCCAATGATGTTTACCCTTCAAATCAATTCTATAGTCTGAATAAAACAAAAAGCTATCTAAAGCTAAGAACTGCTCGATATGAGTCTAAAGAATTAGTCAGCAGACAAATGGTTTACCCGTTAACTATTAAAGCTTGGGAATACGCTATCTTTTTTGTTGATAATGAGCTGATCCATCCAAACAGTCATATTTTTACTAAAAAAGACTTTATGGATGACTTTGTTCCTAATATAGCAATGGTTTTTTATTCATATACTACCAATCGAGAGCATCTTGCTATGATGATGGAAAACTATTTCATGTTATTTACTGAACATTTTGAAACATGTAACTATGCATATTATAGACCAAACAACAATAAGTCTGAGCTCTTTTGGTTTCAAAAAAATAGAATTTTACAACCAAATATCTTATTAGAAGCTAAAAATGCCATTAAGTTAATGCTCCCAAACACACTAGCTTCAGAATTGACTTCAATCAATACTGAATTTTCTTTAGAAACAGTAAGTGATATTAACCCAGAAGGAAAGCAACCGACTTGTAGAAGTTACTAAACTTATAGGCTCTTATGATATAACTCTCTTTAGTTTTAATAAATTAGAGTAAGATATTTTACTTAAAAGATATATTATTAACAACGGAGTTAAATTTTATAAAAATCTATTTATGATTAAATACTACCAAGCCAAACATATTCTTTTAGATGATCACGAAGATTGTGATTTTGTAATGAACAAACTAAATAATGGTGAATCTTTTGAAAACTTAGCAAAGGATTTTTCTGAATGTGAGACAGCTAATAAAGGCGGAAGTCTCGGTCGTTTTAAAAGTGGAACAATGGTTCCCGAATTTGAAAAAGCTCTATATTCTATGAAAGTTGGTGAAATAAAATCACATATCAAGACAAAACATGGATATCATATTATCTTACGAGAGGAATAAAATTAAACGTCACGGATACTTTTAATAAGCGTAATTGCAAAATGGATGTACCTCATGCCCGAACTACCCGATGTCTAAAGGCGTTCAGCAATCACTGAACAATTTTAGCCACTTAAGAATTCAAACTTGCCTTCGCAATCTTCATCTATTTCACTTTATATAATTTGTTTTAACGTAAGTTCACGAATAAGTCGGATTAGAAATTATGCTACCATTACACTAAGATCAACTTCATCATAAATCATAGAAAGGTATTTAATTAATCTATCTGAGGTAAACTCATCAAAATTATAATGTAAAATTTTACTCATTGAAGATTCATCAATTCCAATTATTTCGGCCATTGCTCTTTGAGTGATCTTTTTTTTATTTTTATAGATTACAAACTTTTCGCACAATTTATATTTTGTTTTTTCGATCGCGGTAGCATTTTCTGGTAGCGGCTTAGAAGCAACGCCTTTATTTAATCTATTTCGAACTTTTTCTAATTCATCATTACTTGGAAAATTTGTCATACTATCTCCTCCTTACTCTAAAAGCATTAATTACGCCCAGAAAATCATCGTGGGCATAAAGTAAAAGCACTAATCTATAAGGCTTCTCATCACTCATAACTGGTTCAACAGCAAAATATTCAAAACCGTCTTTCTCTTCTTCAATTGGAAAATTACCACCACTCAATGTTTGAACCAGAGACAATATTAACTCATCATTAATTTCTGGATGCTTTACATGATAATGTTGATCAATGACTACCCTGTTTAGTTTTCTTTCATTTATTACAATCTTTATTGGGTACTCGTTCCTATCGCTCATTAATCAAGTATAACACAACTTGACATATCTACCAAGTACAATAAAGTATATTACTATGAATAAAGACTGCTTTAATCTTTGAATTTATAAAAACTATTTAAAAACTATATTCATTATCGTTTAAGCAGAAATCTCAAACTTCGTATTAAAGACCCCTGCAATTTTTAACAAAGTCATCGCAGTAGGATTAGACTTCCTTGGATATTCAAGTTTTTGATATGTTTGAAGTTTTATATCTAAAAGATCGGCTGCTTTTTGCTGAGAAATTCGTTTTGCTTTTCGTGCTTCTCGAATCATTAAGGGAATAGCAATCTGTGGACTAGGAACAATCCAGTAACAGTTTGAGCCTTTATGATTTAAAGCTTTAGGAAGTGGCCACTTAGGATCATTCGCCTCTTCTAAATATAGGTCAAGTCCTTCAATAGCATTTACTTTTGCTTCTTTCAAAGTAGAGCCATATGAAAAACATCCCGGAAGATCAGGAAAGCTTACAGTAAAACCTTCGTCATCTTTTTCAATTTTTGCTTTATATCTGATCATGATTATACCCTCTTCTAATCCAACAACTTAATGCCAGACTGTTTTTCAATCGCCTTAATAAGGCCAGTTCCTAAATCCTTGCCACCGTGGTCAGGAACGATAATTACTTTCTTTCCTTTTTTCAGCTTCTTGTGAGAACCTTTTTGACTAACATCTTCAAAGCCTGCTTTTTTCAACTTCTTTATAACGTCCCTTGCCCTTCTGTTACCCACTTCGTGCCCTTTTATTATACAGCATATCGGCTGTGTTGTCCACAGCTTTAATGCTGTGCTAGTTGTTAGTCTAAATTGCCAATTATTAGATAGTTAAGTAACTAAAAATAAAATTACTTAGTCTTCATATTATATTAATAATTTTCTCTAATGAAAGTACAAATGGCCATAAAAACATCGATAATCTCTTGAATCATCGAATTTCACACTACAAATTTTTTTTTAAACTTATATTTTATGTAATACTAGTTCTCTAAGTTGAACTAAAAAATTTTTGTCAAAGTTTTCTAACTCGGAAACCGATAAACGTACTCGTAACATACTGATATTTAATTGATCATATTTAGCAGAATAACATTTGTCATTTAATGCATTTCTTTCAACTCAAAAATTTTAATTGTGGGGGTGATTTTTACATGATCTCGTTATCTCACTTGTGCACCGAGTCGATCTCTTGTATATTCATTTATATAATCGAGGAAAAATTTATGAAAAAACTTACTCTAGGACTACTAGTATTGATCTCATTCTCAGCAGTGGCGTCAGATCTTTATGACCATGTCGGATATAAAGCTCAATTTGATGAAGCTGTGGGTTATCCAAATATCTCTATTTTACATAAGTTAAATAGCTTAAAAGCTATAGACAATTCTTTATTTAATAAATTAAATGTTTGTATGCATGGCCCTGGTACTTCAAATATTATAAATGTTTTTCTTAACGGTGAAGAACAAGAAATGGAAACATTTGAATATGAGTTTTTAACAGATGAGTTAAAGCAAGAGTGTCGCGACTTAGAGTATGATTTTGATCATACTGTTGGACAAATAGCAAAGAAATCTTTAACACAAAAAATTGATTTTGCTGCACTATTAAAATCCGATTATAAAAAGTTGCAACAAAAAAGGTAATAACTTCTAGATTCTTAATTTCTTAACTTGGGAAAATAGCAAGGTGTTATAAGATTCGTTAAAATTAAAATACTCAAACAGAAAGACTTGGCAGTAGTTCATAAACCAGTTCTGCTGAGGATTTTTATCCACGGTCCTTAAAGTTTATCAAAAATATTTTGCTCAAAGTTTAAGGGCCATGAAACCGAAAATAGAGTTAAGTTACTGTAATTTAAGTATTGATCTTAAAGCATAGAATGACTTTGATTTATTATTAGCATTCTTTCAATAAATGTTGAGAGCCTTGTATTAAACTGATGACTTTATAAAATGAGGTATATTGGCACTTATTACACCTTGTACAGTCTCGCTTTAAATCCTGTTATTTAACTATTTGGTTTTACTCGGAAAATATAGGAAAATATGATATATTTTCGAGAATTAAAATATTTAGTTTTGAACACATGCTTTCCCCCAGCTACCTCCGCAGAGGTACGAATATGTTAGGATAAAATACGGCAATGGTACTCAATCACTATTTTACTCTTGTAGATAAATCTTTCCCTCAAAAGCAAGACTTGCTCAAAAAAGGTTTTAAACTCCACGGACCTCAAAGTCACAAGGGGCAAGGAACTAGCGCAGAATTTATACTTTTTCCCAAAAGTTATTTTGAATACATTTGGATTGATGATTTAGAGGCCTCAAAAAACAACCTGTTAAAACTTTACAGACGAGATCAAGAAAATGCTTGTAAATATGGGCTTTGCTTTGCGGGTGTTCTCCCCGAAAAACATAGTAAGGACTTTATACTTTACAGTCCTCCCTACAGTCCAAGCAGTAAGATTATGGTTCTTGAAGAGTCAATTGAGGACCTTTCAATGCCCTTAATATTTATGGATGCTAACTCCAATGACCCGAAAGATTCTGAGCCCCAGAATAATAAGAAAATTTGCGAAGATAAGCTTAATCCTCAGCACCGATTTTTCATGCCTGAGGAGATAGGAAATTTTAAAATACCAGAGTATTTTAAAGGCCTAATTTGAACATCCTGGAGAAAGCCCTCATCAGATAGGAACGTCTACTACACAATTCGCTCATGTAAAATCTTTAGTATTTGAACAATTACCTTCGTTAAAAACCTAGGTAATTTAATAGATCAAAAACTCTGTTCATTAAAGCAGAGTTATGTGAAATAACCCCCAGGTTAAAACATTTCACTCAAACTGAAAGGTTGGGCAATAAATCAGAAACAATGAAAACTTGAAACCAGCCAATGACCAATTTAGTTCCATGCTTTAATATTCAATCAAACAAAGCCACTCAAACAGTAAGAATTGGCAGTTCATATCCTCATTTGGCCGTTACGTTTTAAGGAAAACTGGTTCTTAAAGTTGGTTTCAAATATTTTTCTCAAACTTTGAGTACGCTGAAACCGAAAAACGTGCTCGTAACATATTGATATTTAATTGATCTACTTACATATGAAATGAATTCGTCGGAAGCTCGTATTATTTAGCAGAACTGCTTAACTCTCTTTATACAGCTATTATACATTTTAATTTTAATAACTCAATACGCGCGGTGCATTGAAGGCAACAACTCTTTCAAGTAAAACATAGTAAATCTACAGAAGGAGAAATATGACAAATGCAAAAGTTATTATCAACAGACTTGAAGAGTTTGGAATTTTAAAACAAGGTCATACTGGACGGTCCCTTATTGAGCATCTTGAAGGTACGTATAATATATTAAAAAAATGGAACTGTTGCGAAGATTTATGCTTAGCTGGGTTATGTCATAGTATTTATGGAACGGAGTCTTATAAAAAACAAACAGTTCCTCTTGAGAGTCGTACATCAGTAAAAAAATTAATAGGAAAAGATGCTGAGGAGCTAGCTTACCTATTTGGTGCACACAAAAAAGAATATTTTTGGGAATTACTTGGAGAAAATAAAAACTTTAACATTCATGATCGGTTCTCTGATCAGATAATTAATATAGGTAAAGACCAAGTATCCAGTCTTGTCACTTTAACTTTGGCAAACTGGCTTGAGCAAAGACCTATGGTTGATAAAAAATATCATCAAATTAGAAAAAATGAATTTCTTCATTCTAAACAATTTCTACCAGCGATAGCATACAGTGAATTTAAACAAGCCTACAACATTAATTAGGAGCACATATGATCAGAAATTTAACTACAAATGATTTAAAAGAGTTTTGTCGAGTTCGTTTAAATAGCTTGAATAAATATCCTGTAGCGTATTCATCTATGGCGCAAACTTTTATAAACGCTTCAGACGATATAAAAATGGCAATGTTGAAAGATAGTGAAAGTGAATCAAGTAATTTTATAAAAGGTTATTTTAAAGGCGATACTCTTATTGGACTAATAGGCTTAAAACGAGAGACTAGAGAATCTGTCGCTCATAAAGGTACAATGTGGGGTTTTTATATAGAGCCTGAATATCAAGAAAAAGGATATGGGAAATTACTTGTTCAAGAGCTTTTCAATGAAGTCAAAGATGATGAGAGTTTAAAATATGTTCGTTTACAAGTTGCTGACTCATGTGAAAAAGCTATAAGACTGTTTAAATCGGCAGGTTTTTGTCAATACGGTCTTGAACCAGAAAGTATTACAGATGGCACTACATTTTATGATCAAATCTATATGAAAATAAATTGTGAACAATAATAGTATTTATGAAAAGAAAAACACCGCGAGACATTAAAGTACCTTTAAGTTTAATAGATTTTTCAGACGTACCGGAATGGAGCTTGGCTCAACTAAATGAAGCATTTATCAAAGTCAGAGACGAAAGATTTTTATTTATGGATTGTGATAATACACCTAGAAGAATACCTTGGATGTTTGCTGAAAATGGGTGCTATTTAAGAGCTGCTCTTGTTAGAAAAAAATTTAAAGAATGGAATCTCCCAAAAATAAAAAAACTCTTTATATTTGGTGAAATGAAGTTTTCTACGCATGTAAAATTAAATGATACTGTCTCATTCAGAGATCATGTCGCCTGTGTCGTGCGAGTCAAAGATGAAACTTATGTCATTGATCCCCCCGTGTCATTTGATAAACCACTACTTCTACGAGATTGGACAAATTTACTTTTTTCGAAATCAGATACAAAGTTCTGCAAATTAAGCCTAGCGAGTGAGTTTACTCTTTCTCACAACTGTCCAGTGAATACAAAAAATGAACATGAAGAAGTAGGCATGAAAGATGGCGTAATTAGAGATATTAATTTTTTTACAGAAAACTTTCTTCAAAAAGAAAAAGCCTATCTGCTATCTAAAAATATCAATATCAAAGAAGCTCTAGGAGATAGTCCTATTTGGATTTGATCTGTAAAAGAATTACAGTTTATGGTTCATTGCAACTAAGTTCTTTATTTGGCATTTTTTTGGGCAACTAATATTTAATTATTTTATGACCGTGTTTCTTTTAGCTTCTTTTCTTTTGATGTTTTTGTTTCATCAGAACCACAATATTCTCTAATATTTTCATCGATAATTTTTAAACCATCATAAATCTTAATTTGATTGTCTATTGTTCCTTCAGAAAAAAAATATACCATTACTGGTATAAAAAGAACCATAAATAATATTATTCCATTTACTGCGGTATCACCTCTAATCGTTTTAACTTTTGCCAATTATAAATTCATGAGACTGATGAGCCAATTTGATATACTCTTCATTAACATCATTCGATTCATCAAGTTCAATAGGTTCAGCTTGAATATTTTCCGGCCACTTAATTATGGAATTATACAGATTAATTATAGAGCGGCACAGAGAAAGGGAAATCTTCCCTACTCAGGCACTCATATATTAAGACATGGGATGGCCAAGCTTGCTCGTAAGCTTGGAGGTGGATTAGACGCTGTTATTGCTATGACTGGTCACAAAAATTTAAAGTTAGCTGATCATTATTTTAAACTAGACACGGAGTTTCAAAAGGAAGTTTCAGAAAAAATTATGGACCACATAAGTAACAATGATAGTAATAACAAAGGTAAATTAGATATTTTACCAAAACTAAAATTGATTAAATAGATTGTTTCTTACTTCTTATGATGATTATTTAAACATTATCCAATAATAAAATTCTTTATTTCCTAGTCCTATTGCTTTAAAATTTACTGAATGGAGAAGCACAAAGTAATATATATTGTTATTTTATCCCTTATAGTTCCTTTTATGCTTGGTTATGTTTTCCTTGTTGTAACTAAAGCTAGCAAGAAACTAAAAGATAATGAAGAAAGCCTACTTGAAAAAAGTTTTTGGGCTGATTTAGCTCTTGGTACGTATTACCTTGAAGTTATTACATTTTTTCTAGTAATAAAATACATTATCCGACACAGGTTAGAATTTAAAAAAGAACTCGTAATATCACTAAGTCTAATTGTAGTAACCTTTGTAAATTGTTATTTATTAATTAAGTAATTGATGGCAATTCAGTAATCATTTATTAATATACTGTAAACAGGGTCTAATAGGGTCTATTGCCTAATTTACCCGAAATCTTAACTAATAATTACAGTAGATTAGGTGCCATATGCCAGAACTACCCGAAGTAGAAACAATAAAGAATCAATTAATAAAATATCTTCCTTTAGAAGTATTAGCTGTAAAGTATTCAAAAGTAAGTTCATCAATTTTAAAAACAAAAGAATTCTCACCGAAAGGCAAGACTATTAAAAGTATTTCGAGAAAAGGTAAACTTCTAAATTTTCATCTCTCAGAAAAACAAAATATTTTATCTCATCTTGGAATGTCAGGATCATGGCGCATTAGTAAGATAAAAATTCAAGAAAAGCATACTCATATATTGCTAGAATGCTTAAATAAGAAAAAAGAAAAAATATTTTTAGGATATGTTGACCCACGACGCTTTGGTAACATGTACTTTTTAAAAGAGGCTAATACCCATTCTCATCTAAACAGACTTCGCGTTGACATTTCTACTAAAGAATTCAATGAAAAATACTTGTATGAAGTATTTCAAAAATTTCCAAATAAATTATTAAAACCTTTTTTATTAGATCAAAAATATTTTGCGGGATGTGGAAATTATATAGCAAATGAGATATGTGCACTTGCAAAAATATTACCGACAAGACTGTGTAAGAATATTTCTAAAAATGATTGTAAGAATATTCTAAAAGCAACAAAATCAGTAATAGAAGGAAGTATAAAAAATAATGGCTTAACATTTGCTGGTGGTTATGTTGATGCCTTTGGTGAAAAAGGGATGGGAGTTTTAAATTTAGTTGTCTTCAATCAAAAGATTTGTGGAATATGTAATAACAATACTATAACAAAAATTGAACTTGGAAAAAGAGGGACCTATTTTTGTAAAGTGTGTCAGTTTTAATTAGTTTACTAAAACCTATAAGTTAAATTTGTATAAATTGAATCATTAGTTCGAAATGAACTCCAATAAGAATTATCATTAGGTGACTTTAGAAGTTGAAGGCCAATTAAGAGATTTATTTTTTTGTAGGTGAAAAGGTTTTCAACATTTAATACATTATCAGACTTGGAAAAGTCATAACGAAGCGAACCATAAATTTTCCACCAGTCTAATAGATCTTTTTTTAAACTAAATCCAATTGCTTTTGTCCATTTGACTGCACTTGTAGAAAAAGTATCATTTCCTTCATTGTGCTTCGTTAAATAGTATATTGCTGAAATATTTCCACTTAAAAAACTATTAGAAAAATAGTACGAAGAATGAATATATCGTTCATTTTCAAAGTTTGCCTTGTAAGCGAAATATTCATATTTAAATGCTTTTTGTTCTCTAAGTTTAATTGTTAATCGATCAAGATCACTTCCAATACTTGCAAAAGGATTAATATCAACAATTCCAAAAACAAACAGTTGCTTACCAAAATGTATTTTTGATTCTATTCCTGAAACTAGGTGATGATTTACTTCAGGGATAGTATTAGCTGTTAGTGTTGTACCGACAAGCGAAGCATCTACATTAATCCTAAGTTTGGATTCAGGTTTATAAATAAAGAATCCTGAAAATTCTATATCATCATTATTATATGTAAGTCTTAGACCTAAGCTTTTCTGAATAACAATATCTAAAATATTTTGTTCATTAATATTATACTTAATAGATGTTTTTATATTATTAATAGGAACTTCCGTAGGTCGTACAACCCCCCAGTCGGTTCTATTTTGAATTTCACCATTTTTTGAATCGAATCCAGGGTTTAATTGGGGAATATACAAGCCTGAAATAAAAAAATTTAATTTTAGATTTTTGTTCAGGTTCTTTCCAATATAGACTCCAGTGAGTCCCTCTTGTTTGTCATCATTTAAAGTATAAGAACGAAGTCCATTTAAGTGGCCTAGTTGCCAAAATTGCTCATTAATATGCCAAGGAATAATTTTACGTCCTATAGAGATATAAAAATCTTTTTTCATAGTTTTTATATAAAACTCAGGAATTGAGAAACTGAAATTTTTGACTTCCTGAAAATACATTAATGAGCTATCCATTCTCAAAATATCATTATTGTTATAATACGATAGTAAGAATTGATTACTACTTGTTCCGCTTGTTTGAGGCTTATTTAATCTAAAATATTTTTGAAAAGTTAAAGAAATATCGTGTTTCGAATTTAAAATTGCTCTTTTTACAGAGTTTGAAAGCTCAACTTCACCATAGACATTTCCTATAGTTAGAAGAATAAGGCATAAAATAGTACGTATATTTAAGTACTTAGATGGCAACATTAATATATTTATTATTGAGTCTCTCATTTGATATCACACCTATAAGTTTTACATACTGCTTCATAATATATGTAAAGTTCGCTATTATAACAATATATTAACAAAACTGAGGATCAATGAAAATCATTCAATTAATATTTCTGCTTACTACAATAGTTTTTATAAACTCTTGTGGGTATATCGATGATAAGCCGAAAGAAAATGTGATTAGTACAGGCTCTGCTTTAAGTTCTTGTAGAGTTGATGTTGAAAAATTTAAAAAAATATTGAAAGAAGATGTAGGTGATCAAATAGCTTGTATTAAAAAAAATCTAGAAAACTTCTCAAAGTATTCTAATAGACAAGACAAAAGTCATATTAAAAAAAGTGCATTAAATGAATTTATTAATAAATTTTTTAAAAGCAACAGTAAATCAATTATCAATAGTCTTGATTTATTATTAGAACTTAACCAATTGTTTTATAATGATAAAGATGGAAATTTACAAGTTCAAAATATTACTCCACTATTTAATTCACTAGCTACATTTAACGAAAATGCCATTAAAATATCTAAAAGTTACAATGACTATCAAAGTGGAAAAGTAAGCTTTATTCAAACAAGTAAAAAAATTGAACAGGCAGCGTCGTCTCTAAGCAGTGGCATACTTAAATCAGTTCAACAAACTAGAAGTAATAATAGAAAACAAGAGATCGATTTAAAATTACTACTTCAAAACTTGGCAAAGTCATCTCTTGCCGATACAAAGATATTCAGCACAGAAGGAATTGATTTAATACTATTATTAAAAACTTTATTAGTTGGTGGTGACAGAAATATCATAACCAATAATGAACTTGTAAATTTCTTGCATAAATTCCCAAAGTTATTTGTAACTGCTTTTAATTTACTCGAATCTGAAACGAAGGATTTTGAAACAAGTATTACTCACTCCAAATATAAATCTGACAATATAAAAGAATTATACAGTTTACTAATAATTCAACCTACAAAGAAGTCAATTCTTACTCAAAATGAAATATTTAAATATATTGATAGCTTTGTAGATGATGACAAAAAAAGTGATCTTTATAAGGAGGTTTTAACACAAGCAAAATTAAAGCTTATCAATAAAGAAAATGATAAATCGGATAATTATAACTACTATCAATTAATTGCTTTACTAGATTATTCGAGACTTTTTCTATTAGTGAATAACACATATGATTTCATCAAAGATGACTTAAATGAAGTTAAGCTGAATGTCTCACAAAAAAAACAAAAAGTTCTAAATACTATAAACACTCTAGCGATAAACCTAAACTCTATTCTTATAGAAGATAATGGAAGGATAAAAAATAATATTCAACTATATAGCTTTATAAAAATGGTAAATAGAAAGATCGATAATAAAATAGATGAAAAAATTATCGAAGGAATATTTAATTTAAAACGACCTCTAGTTGGGGGGAATAAAAAAAACTTAACAAAACTAGAGTTAAAGTCTTTAATATTAAAGCTTCCCATTCTTGGCGAAATTTCAGAAAGATTAATAGAAGTAACTAAAGATAGTTCAAAAAAACTTTTTAATAAAATAGACGTAATCTCGTTATTTAGAAAAGCATTAACAAACAGTGATCAAGTTGTTTTAACAGTTAAGGAGTTATTACAAACTTTATCTCTTATGTTAATTAATGAACCTGTTGAAAAATATGGACATACGGTACAAATATTTAAAAGTAAACTTATTGGCGGAAATTCTACAAGCTTTACAAGCGCAGAATTAGACAAAACACTTTCAATCGTGGGTGATTTACAGAAGAATTTATTATATCAAAATATTCAATATATAAATAATACCGAGTTATTAAAGTCTGAAAAAAAGATAATGATTAATGAACATAAAATTACTGATCATGTACTACTAAGCAAGTATTCTAAAATAGAAAAGAAGATTCTTCGAAAAGAATATTTGTTAAATATGAAACATTTTATTTATTTCAGATCTCCTGAGACAGGGACACAATCGTGGTCTCATTCGATAAAAAGAAATAGAGAAGGATATCTAGAAGTAACTATGATTAAGTGGATCTACGATAAAATTATTAGTATCTACTCTGCTGATAAGACAGGACTAAACATAACAGAAATAGATACAGTTCTACATGTATTTAAACCGATGTTAGAAGCACATCAACTATGGTCAAAATATATTAAGACATTTGGTCGAAATATGTTGCTCCTTTCAGATTTATTTCAAAGTATGGCAAATGGAAATTTAAAGATGGATGCCTATGAAGCAACTGAATATTCAATTTTAGCAATTTCAGCAATGAAAATGACAGATAAAATGTTGAAAAACTATATTTCTGAAAATGATAATGGCGAAGTTTTATGTAAGAATCTAGGAACTGAAAAAGAAATAAAAGTTTCTGTTCATTGTTATCGAACATACTTTTTTGAATCACTATTTAAAACATATTCCAGTCAGTTACCTAAATTAAAAGCATATGTTGATGGAATAAGAAAAACTGAAAGTTATACATTTGTCGAAAAAATTGAAGGATTTGCTAGGGACACTCATGACAATAAGATCCCTGTGGGAAGTAGCGATTTGATTAGAATTCTAGGAGCAATGCTAAATATTGAATCTACTTTTGTACGTTTTGATCTAAATCACAATAACCTACTTGACCCTGAAGAATTAGATGTAGCTTTTAATGTCTATGAGAATGGTATTATAAAAGTTGCTAATCTCGATGGAATAATGACAAAGTTTGCAAAACCAATTTATTTTTTTATGATTGAAGAAATGAAAATCCCTACTAAGTTAGAATTAATAAAATACACACTAAATCCTTTCAAAGAAATCCCTACAGCGAAAAGATTGAATATAGGTGTACTTTTATATTATCTAGTAAATGGCCCACCAGAAGAAAAGGTTACAAAAAGTCATTTTGATCAAATATTTGATAAAAATAATTTCAACTCTAAACAATACAATCAGTTTTTCGATATTTAAGTTATAAATCTAACATAATTAATGGCAGTTCATCGTGAGTATTCAGTCGTTGCTTTTCATTAAAGTCTTTTAATACTTCTATATATCTCTCGTAATTGTCACTCTTAAATAATTCTTTTATTTTATTTTGATATTTTTCTTTAAGTTTTTTATCTATCTCTGACTCAACTTTAGAAGTATCAATTTGATAGTTTTCATCATAGTTTTCTTTTGTATTTTCATAATAACGGCCATAAGAATCGAGCTTTTCATCTTCATAGCTCGTTCGTATTGCAAGGTATTTATTATAGACAATAATATCATAATAAAATTCATTTATAATTAGTTGCTTTACTATCATTGTCCACTTTTCGAGAGTTTTATTGTAATAACTTGTTAGTCTTTTTACATCTTGTGACCATTTGTTTTCTTTTTTTTTAATTATACTGGTCTTTTGGAGTATCACATTTTTTGATAATGGCTTATTTGTAACTGATTTGATTTTGATAAACTTATTTTTTTTATTAATTTTTATATTTTTAAAATCTTCTTTTTTTGAACTTTTTAGATCACTGAGATATATACTTAATGAAATTATGATGAAACTGATCAGAGATAAATATAGATATTTTTTCTTTCTCATTTTTCTTACTCATTTTTCGTTATTATTTTTTTATTATTTCTCTATATTAAAAACACTGTAAAATGGTTCCCGGATTCTTTGAGGAAAAATATTTGATATTTTCTTTAAATTATCAGTCACAAATTTAGGATCAACATCTTTTCCTTTAAATTTTACTAAAAATTTAGCAGTTAAGTCCGCAATTTCCAAAATCTCAGCCATTGGGTGTACTGCACCTCCAGCATAGGTTCCTCGCGCTTTCTCCTCTTGTGAATGATGTCCTTTAACAATTTGGCATATCACTGGACTAAACTTTGAAACATTAGTTAAAAAGAAGTACCCATTTTCAGCGTGCTCTTTTAAAAGAGCTGTTAACATCTTTTTTTCTTCAGCAAAGCACTTTCCTGACTTTAATCTTTCTTCTACAAGCTCCTCTGTAGTATATTTATGTTCAATTTTATTTCCTTCTTCATCATACATAAAACCAATATCGTGAAACATACAAGCAATTCCAAGAATTTCTAAACTTTTACCTGTCTCCATTCCCATTTTATTCGCTATCATAGATGCAATCATTACAACTGATGAAGCATGTTCGGCTCCATCAAGATTTCTCATTAAATCTAAAATAAAAACATTTTCCTTTTTAAGTTGCTCCATCGCTCCAGCTAAACGAGTGATATATCTTTGAGCATATGACAAATTATCGTTTGATACTCCTGTCGAAGCCATTGTTCTTATCGTTACGTCACATTGATTAAACAAATGAGGAAATTTTTTGTTAATAGGAATATCTTTTTTCTTAACTAAGACTTCAGATAATTTATCACAAAAAGATAAGTAATGTTCCCTAGCTTCATTTCGTATATAAAAAAACTCAACACCTTTTTTAAGATAATTTAAAAGTCTATCATATTCAAAGTTATCACCTGCTTGAAGTATTTTAATAAATTTGTCTTTTCTAAGTTTTACATATGTATCAAAAAGTGTTTTTTTTCCGGAAACAAAACTTTGAGCAGCTATAGGACAAAAAGCATTATCTGTCTCTTCAATTTCTTTCTCTAATTGATCTTTATGTAGTTCACTAATACCTAGCGCTGCTTTTTCGTCAAAGAAAGAAATTGACCCTTCAATTTTTTTTAAAATGTCTTTGAATGTAATCGGCTTTGCTAGTGTTCCAGAAATACCGATTTCTTCATCATTAATATTTTCATCAATTGGGGAAGTAATATCATCAAAAAGGTAAATTGGAACAGAAGGTTGATAAAGGTGAGAAAACTTAACACAAGAGAGGCCTGAAGGATGGACAATCGTTGGATTAATAAATATACCAATATATTCACCAGCATTTTCTTTCATTAAGGTTTGAGCCTCTGCCCCCTGTTCAGCAAAATCGACCTTAACATTTTTAAAATTTTCATCATTTTTAATTTTTTCGACAAAATCAAAGTCAGCATCAGCTATAAGAATTTTTTGTTTGTTCATAAATTAAGCTTCAAATTGTTCAAAGATAATATTGTCAGCATATTTTTTTAAATCTGCTTGTTCAGACTTTAGTTTAACCGTCCACACTATTATAGGTATCTGCAATAATTTACCAAAATACTTTAACCATTTATATTTTATATATTTTGAATATTGATAAGCTACATAATCAGGAACAACAACAGTAACATAACCAAAATATTCTGTCAGAATACTTTCAAAAGACTTCAAATTTACTTTCTCATTACCACCGATAAGTCCTAGAGGGTACTTCACTCCCATTCCTTTAAACCAAAGAATCGTCGCTGGTTGAAATGATTGAACCGAAAACAAACCGTCGTATGATTTTAATATTTCATAAACATTTTTTTCTAATTCTCCTGGTATTAATGAAGCTTTTAGTTCTATAACTAGGGGGGTATTTCCATTAATTTCTTTTAAAACGTCTGTGAACAATGGGATTTGTTCATCACTATTAAATAGTCTCAGTTCTGATATTTCATTCATCGTTAAATCGCAAATTTTTTTATTTACGTTACAAACTCTATTTAAATCGGAGTCATGAAAAACCACAACTTTCTTATCTTTTGATAATTGAAGATCGAATTCAATTGAGTAATTATATTTGAGTGCTCTTTTAAAAGATGACATAGAATTTTCAGGAAAGTATATTCCATTTAAATCTGTTCCATGATATCCACGATGAGCGATCGGTCTTTTTGTTAGCCAATCAATATCTTTTTTTTTATTTTTTTTCATTACCTAACTTTTAAATTATTTTACAATGTTTTTAAATACTCTAATAAATATGACTTTTGTAAATTGGTCATTTTAGATGTTCCATCTTTTTCATAGAATGCTTTTGTATGGCCAATATTTAATAGACCGGGTTTATCAGCATTAAAATAGGCATCCTTTTCTTTGTACCAAGCCTTTGGAATATTATTTCCTACTGGGTAGCCTAGACATTCTTGATTATAATCAGAAAGGTTTTTTGAAGGTCCTTGAATAAAGAATGTTGGTCGTTCACTAGGTCTTTGCATTAATGCACATAAATTGGGAATCGAATTATTGTGTAAATATGGATATCTCATAAAAATTCCATTAAGTGGTGGTGGAACATATCCTTTTTGAGGAACAACTATTGTTTTCATCCATTTACTTATTTTTAAATTGTTTAAATTTTCAGCAAAATACTTTGTGGCTAAATATCTATTGGGATCAGTTCCAATATCTTTAATCGGAGTATCTTCAAAATAAGTAAGTTTAATTGTTTTAATTTTTTCTTTTAAACTAAGTTTATCTGACTCTGGTAAGCTCCATCCTTTTTGATAAGTACCATGACATTCTTTACAGGAATTATTAAAAACAACTTCACCTTTTTTTGCTTTAACTAAATTTAGAGATTTTTTAGGGAAAAAATCTAGCCAGCCAGGAGCTTCCGTTGAAAATACAGCTGCAGTCAAGTCTCTTATTGTTTTGGGGTTATCTTCCATCCATTTTTCTAATTCCTTCAGATCTGTTCCTCTTCCTATTTCATTCCATAGGAAGTTTGTTAAAACAGGATTCCCCTGGACAATTGATCCATCAGATAACCATCTGTTTTTATATTTTAGAGTCCACCAAGGCATTGGTTTTGAATCGGCAATCATATTCCTAATTCCATTTGGTCTTGGAATTTTTTGGTAAAATTTTGACTTTGTAGCATACTCATCAGGATTTCTTCTCATTAAACTCAAGGCAACATGAGGTAAAGAAGTATCAAGACCTAACACTTGTGGAACAACAGAATCAACAGATTTCAGATTTTCTCTCGTACGTTTATAAAGTAACATTTCTTCACGTGAGGCTCCAGAAGTCATTTTAAAAATTCCTGCTGGCATTAAAGGAATATATTTTTTTCCTAGATGAAAGTATTTATTAGCACGAGGCCTTTTGTTAGTAAGACCAACTATTGTTTTTCCTAAGAACTCTCCAAAATGGCAGGCTGCACAGCTATATGTTAGCCCTAAGGCTTTATTATTTTTTATTAGTGTCGCTCCCATATAAAAGTCGGGACGATAGCTATCAGGAAATGGAATTCCTGTTTTTGAAAAATCATCTTCTTCTGGATACGGCTTTAACCCAAGCCAAGAATACATATCATTAATAGAAGTAAAACCAATCGTTTTACCAGTAATTTTTGAGAGCCACTTTCTAAAAGGATGAGAGTCATCTGCTTCAAGAATATTCCGAAGAGGTTCTATAGGTAATAATAATCCAGTAACTTCAACAGGCCAAATAAGCGCATGTTTTAATCCCTGCTCTTTTACTGAATTCAGTTCACTTTTAAATTGATATAAATCTTTTCTATTCTCACCCAATGGAATTTTTGTGTGCTCTTGCCAGCTTGGTTCAATCCAAGCATTCGCACTAAAATTAAATAAAATTAAAATAAAAAAAAAGGATTTAAATGTTAATAGCTTTTCGTCTCGCATAATAATAAACCTGGTCAAAAATTACTCGATTTATAGTATATAATGCAAGGGCTTGAATCAAGGCTTTACGTGGATTTTGTTGGCCAAGACATAAAATGTTATAAATTCCTAAGCTGACAAAAATATCTTTTGGAAGCATTAATAATCCATATCCTGCGTGAAAAACGTAACGATCTGCACCAATATACCCCGTTTCTATCAAGGGGCCTTTGGTTTCAGTGTAAACTTGCGCCATAACTGCTGCGGTTAATGCTTCTACGTCATTTTCAGTATACTTTATTGGTTCTTCTATTTCACTAGCTGTTAACTTATTTGATATGTTTTCTGATTGTTCAAAAATTTTACTTTTAGATAAGTTTGAATAATTTTTATCAAGAGCCTGCTGAAATTGATGATATAAATTCTCTTCTTCTAAGAAAGCTTTTAATTTTTTTACTTCTTCTTTTTTGGTTGGATCAGCTAAAATTTCTCTAGCTTGTTTCTTAGCTTTTTCATAGTCCGCACTGAATAAGTATCCATATATTCCCATGTCCACTAGGCCCGTACCTCTTGATAAGAGATATTTTTTAGCAGCCTTCGCGATATTTGAATTTGAGGGATTTGATATGATTTTTGAACCTAGAAAACCTGTAACAAGTCCCCAAACAACTTCATAACTTATTTTACCATACCATTGTGCATTTTTTTCTTTGTCCCAGTTTTGGTAAGTATAAGCTCCGATAGAGCTTGCTGTTCCAATTCCTAAAGTGAATTTTTTAAATGTATTTCCAGCATTTTTTCTCTCTGGTGTCCATTTAGGAGCCTTACATCCATAATAAATTTTTGAATATTCCTTCATTGAAGACTTATGTTTTTTTAATGCAATCGAATTAACTTTTTTGTCTGATGCTTTTGGATTTTCTAATTTAACTTCATCTATTAATTTGGATAACTTCTTCTTAGAATATTTTTTGATTGATTCAACATGTTTTTTAAATTTTTTCAAAGATTTGTGAGGCATATCTTTTTCAAACAAATATATCCCGTTCTTTGCAATTTTATTTTGATTCTTTTCTTGTTGAGAATTCACAAAGTGCAAAAACTGTTCGAGTAGTTCCTGGTCCTTTATATCATTTTTAGATTTAAAAATTGATTGCAAGGTAAGTACTGCTTCATCTGTTAATTCATTTAACTTAAGCTTTGAAATTTGTTGTTTTATAAAAGCTGATTGCTTAGAAGAATTTGATACATTTGTACTTTTACTAAAGAAAGCATCAATAATTTTTGTGCAATCCTTATCTGAGGCGTAAGTTGCACTCATTAAAATGTATAAAAAGGTTGTTAAATATATTTTCATATTTAACAACCTTTTACACTTTATAAGAATTTATTCATACCCTTTGTTATTTATTACAGTTGCGAAGCGTTATTCAATCTATCGGATATTTTAACAAGTGGCGTCAAAGGAATCAAATGCTTTAAATCAGGTCCATGTGCTTGAAATGTTAGGAGGCCACGCGCTCCCATAAAAAGAGGTTTACCTTTAATCTTTAGCTCTTTTTTAAGATGATTCATCCAATCATTAAATTGATCTTCTGTACAAAAAAGACTACCTGCATCAACAAGGTTTTTTACTTCATTTTTTAGGTAATTAACCATTTGAGAAGTTGTCTCCCATGAAAATATATCTTTTAAGTCATCATTTATTTCTAAATTATCTCCTACAATTATATTAATAAACTCCAAATAATCTTGAGGCAACTGAACTTTTTCTTTAAAAGAACAAAGTAATGTTTTTTGCCAATTTTTATCTTGGCTATTATAAAAGTGATTACTTTTTAAAAAAGGGTTAACGTATTCAAACAATTGATCATCATTAAGTTTTCGTAAGTGTTGTTCGTTAAAAAATTTCAATTTCTCAATATCATATAAAGCAGGAGCTTTATTAAAACGATTTGTTTCAAAAACAGGTATTACATCATCATTTGAAAAAATATCCACTTCGTCAGGATGAGACCAACCAAGTAAACAAAGATAATTATTCATTGCCTGTGGTAAAAATCCTTGTTCTTTATATTGAATGACAGAAGTCGCAGCGTGACGTTTTGATAATTTCTGTCTGTCTGCGCCGACAAGAAGTGAGCAATGTGCAAATGTAGGTGCTTTAGCATCAAGTGCTTCATAAATAATTAATTGCCTTAAAGTATTTGGCAAATGTTCTTCTGCTCTAAAAACATGTGAAATTTTCATAAGATGATCGTCAATGACACAACAAAAGTTATAAACAGGCATGCCGTTTGACCTCATAATAACAAAATCACCTACCATATCTGGTTGAAAAGTTACTTCTCCCCTAACAATATCAGAAAAGGAATATGTTTTCTGAAGATTTTTAAATCGAATAACATAACTCTCTCCTGTATCAATCCTCTTTCTGGCTTCTTCTTTATCAAAATTAGCGTATTTATTATGATAATGATGAGGAGCTTTTTTTTCTAATTTTGCTTTTTCTGAAAGCTCTTCTAATTCATCTTGGGATAAAAAACAGGGGTATGCTTTCCCTTCTTCTATAAATTTTTGAGCATAACCTTTATAAATATCTAATCTTTCTGATTGCCGATAAGGTCCAAAATCTCCACCAATATCTGGCCCTTCATTATGTTCAATTCCTAGCCATTTTAGGTCGTTCATAATACTAACTTCAGATTCTTTGGTACTTCTTTCCAAATCAGTATCTTCAATTCTTAGTACAAATTTTCCATTTTCTTTTTTGGCAAATAAATAACAGTATAATGCTGTTCTTGATCCACCTATATGTAAATTTCCTGTGGGACTTGGTGCAAATCTAACTCTAACGCTCATAGTTTTTCCTTTTAATATATTAATAATTTTTTTTCTGAAAATTCTTCAATTGAGTATTTAATTCCCTCACGTCCAAGTCCTGAATCTTTTACTCCACCATAAGGCATGTGATCAATTCGAAAACCGGGAATGGAGTTAATTAAAACTGCTCCAACATTTAAATCTTTAAAAGATTTTTTCATGTTCTTTATGTTATTTGTAAAGACTCCTACTTGAAGCCCAAATTTACTGTCGTTAACTTTCTCTATGGCTTCTTCAAAAGATTTGAAACTTTCAAGAGTGGCAACGGGCCCAAATGCTTCTTCATAATAAAGTTTAGAATTTTTAGAAACATCTTCAATTAAAGTTGGTTTAAATAAATTATGCTCAACGTCTTGAATCTCTCCTCCAATAAGAAGTTTGGCTCCATTTTTAATAGCTTCCTTTACCCATAAATTAATTCTTTCCAGGTGATCTTTGGATATCAGAGGGCCAACTTGAGTTTCTTTATCTGTTGGATTACCCATTTTAAGATGCTTAATTTCATTTATAATAAGTTGTTTGAATTCTTGATAAATAATTTCAGAAACATATATTCTTTGTGTAGAAATACATATTTGTCCTGCATATAAAAATGAACCTATTGCACAATTTCTAGCTATCTCACTTAAGTTTTCAGAAGTTTCATCTACAATAACTGCAGCATTTCCACCAAGTTCTAGTAGAACATTTTTCTTTCCTGCAAGTTTTTTTAAATTCCAACCAACAGCTGGACTTCCTGTAAAAGAGAAAGTTTTAAAAATATCGGAATTTAAAAATTTTTGAGAAATGAGATCTTCGCAAACGATTATATTAACCACGCCTTTAGGTATTTTGCTTTCACTTATAATTTCAGAAAACTTTAACAAACTAAGAGGTGCGAGAGGAGATGGTTTTATAACGATTGAACAGCCTGAAGCTATTGCCGGAACAATTTTATGAAGAGCTAAATTTAAAGGAAAATTAAACGGTGAAATTGCAAAGACTGGTCCTTTTGGAAATAACTGAGTATAAGCTTGCTTTTCTAAACAATTATCTCGCCCCATAGGAATGACTTCACCATTAATCCTTAAGGTTTCCTCTACTCCAATTTTGATTGTTGCCAAACATCTATCAACCTCAGAATAAGCGTATGTTATTGGCTTACCTGCTTCCTTAGAGATAAGATTTGCAAATTCTTCTCTTTTATTTTTTAAATTTAAAAATAATGAATTTAAATATTCACTTCTCTGTTCAAGTGAAATCTTTTTTAAGGAATCAAAACCTTCAAGAGTAGCAGATAAGACAGTTTCAAAATCACTTTCATCTAGATAAAAAGCTTCTCCAATCGTTAAATCAGTATACTTATCTTTTACTAATAATTTATGGTCTGACTGAGTAAGTCTCCCCCCTACAAAATTACAATAAGTTTCAATTTTAGAATTGTTTTTCACAAGATATTTTTAATTTAGTTTATTTGTTTAGACAAATTTATAATTTCTTAATTCTTAATTATTTGCTTTTGATACTATTTCTCTTGCAAGGCTTAAATGAGTTGTTAAAAATCTCTGCTCGCCTTTTAAAAATAGTTCTATATCATGAATACGACAAAGTTTAAGATTAGCCACTCTATTACTATAAACTTTGTATAATTTAGCGTTCATAACATTTGACTTTGGCCCATTGATGAACGAAGAATTTATCCCAGCAGCTTTACATACATCACACATATTTGATCCTATCTATCTAAAATTATGCCTTACCTAAGTATATTGCGACGCGAAATAAAAAGCAATATGCTAAATATTAGTTTTAAATAATTATAGTAAAAAGAGATTAAATTTAATAAGTTATAGGTAAATTTACACAAGGATTAATAAAATGACTCCACTGATTATTAAATCAAAACTATCTAATGCCTACAATAGTTGTCCAAAATACAATATTGAACTAAATAATAAAACTTTCGCTGACCCATCAATGATTAGAGTTTTAGTTGCATTAATGAATCAACATGCAGCTATCGGTGGAGCTGCTTCTCATTGGGGAGGGCCTTCTGCTTACGCTGAGATCTTTTCAGTGCTACATGAAAAATTTTTTAATACAAAAAATTGGAGTGAAGATTATAATTTCATAAATGATACAGGTCACGCTGAAAATGCAATATATGCAACCAGAGCCCTATATAGTTTTGATAATATGGAACTTTCAACACTTAAAGGTTTTAGATCCATAGAGAGCAAGTTAACAGGCCATGGTGAATCACATGTTAATCCTGAAGGCGTATTTATTTCTAATGGCCCTCTCGGTTCAGGTCTTCCCCAAGCTCAGGGCCTCTCCATTGGAGATAAATTAAAAAATAATGATAGAATCACAATTTGTACAATGAGTGATGGTGCTGCCATGGAAGGCGAGGCTAAAGAATCTCTTAGTGCAATACCAGGATTATCTAAAAAAGGAAAAATGAATCCTTTTATTTTAATTATTTCTGATAATAATACAAAACTTTCTGGAAGAATTGACGAAGACTCATTTTCCATGAGTCCAAGCTTTAATTCTCTTGAGAAACTTGGATGGAATTCTATTCATGTTGAACAAGGAAATAACTTAAAAAGTGTTTCTGAAGGATTAGAAAGTGCTTTACTCTTATTACAAGAACATCCCAAAAAACCAATTGCTTTAATTTGTAAAACTGTAAAAGGATTTGGAATTAAATCAACGGAAGAAGCAAAATCGGGAGGACACGGCTATCCTTTAAAAGCGTACGATCCAAATTTAAAGAATTTTATAAATGAATTAACTGGAGATAATACTCCTGAAGAATTTTTAACTTGGTGTGATCAAATACTTAATTCAAAGCCAACGTCATCAGAAAGTAAAAACAGTATTCCTACTGAAAAAGTACAGGTCGGAATAGCCAAAGCATTAATTGAAAAAGCAAAAGAAGGGTATCCAATTTATTCTATTTCTTCAGACTTAGCAGGCTCAACGGGACTAGCCTCTTTTCAAAAAGAATTCCCAGAAAGGTCCCTTGATATAGGAATTGCTGAATCCAATATGATCTCTACAGCAATTGGTCTTTCCAAGTCAGGTTTTATTCCTGTCGTTGATACTTTTTGTCAGTTTGCTATTACCAAAGGAAATTTACCATTAATAATGTCTTCTTTGTCACAGGGCCCTGTGATTGGAATTTTTTCACATACAGGATTTCAAGATGCGGCCGATGGAGCATCTCACCAATCAACAACATACATAAATGCAATAGCAAGTATTCCAAATACCGATGTTGTTGTGCTGTCTTCCTCAAGGGATGCTTATGAATATCTTTCATCTGCTATAACAAACTTTAAAACTGATATTGAGAATGAAAAAACACCAAATTCAACAATCTTTTTTCTAGGAAGAGAAAATTATACTCATGAAATTTCAGAGGATTTAACTTACAATTATAAATCATCTCAAATTATAAAAGAAGGTAAAGACATTGCAATTTTTTCTTGTGGCCCATTAATTTATGAAGCACTTGGAGCAGCAAAACTTTTAGAAGAAAGAGGAATAAAAGCAACAGTTATTAATCAGCATTTTGTAAATAAATTTAACGACCAACAATTAAAAGACATTTTAGCTAAAAATAACAACAAACTTATTACTTTAGAAGATCATCAGGTAATGGGAGGAATGGGCTCCCTTCTTATTCATCATATGAAGCAATTAAATCTAAGTTTTAATTCACTCTCTTTAGGGATCGATGGAAAATTTGGACAATCCGCTTATAAGTCGATTCACTTGTATCAAAAACACGGTCTAGACGGACAAAGTGTTGCTGATAGAGCTGAACAATTTTTAAAATAAATAAGTTTAAAAATTAAAATTCTCTATAAAAAGCGAGTTTTTATCTGCTCCAAATTTATTTACGACTTCTGTAATATTTTTAACAAATTTACTTCGTCCTGCTATATAAATTGAATATGAATTTAATTCTGAAAAACCGTTTTCATTAAAAAAGTTTTCTATATTATTTTCAAGACATAATTTATAATGAAAATTTCTAAATTTTTTATCAAGGAATAAAAAAGGCCCTTTGCCGATTACATTTTTTTGACTATCACTAAATTCAATTACCGTCGCAGACTTTCTAAAACCGCCTCGAATTAAAGCACCTTGAGCCAAAGACATCATAGGAGCAAGTCCTACTCCCTCACCTAAACAAAGAACGGGCTTTTCAATGTTAGGATTGCCTATAAATTCCCCGTAAGCACCTGAGATATAAACGGTATCGCCTTCTGTAAGTTGGTCGTGAACCCAGTTGTTATTTTCATTATCTAAAGTTTTTTCAACATAGAGTTCAATAATCCCTAGTTCGTTGGAAGTATTGGCAATAGAATATATTCCTTCTTTGATATTTTTTTTACTATCAGTTAATTTTAAATACTGTCCTGGCCAAAATCTTAAAACTTTTCCTAAAGTTCTTAATTCGAGCTTTACAATACTCTCAGTTACAACTCGTTTATCAATTACACAATAAGGCTTATTTTCCTGTGGTTCAAAAAGTTTTGGTTTTGCGTCTTCTTCTCCCCATTCTAATTCAATTTCAGTACTTATCGCTTTAGCCATGCACATAAGGCCTATACCTTCTTCTCTTTCAGCCTTTGAAAGAGCCATATCGAGAACTAGGCCTTGATCAAATTCGCCTTTTAAAACTTTTATCTTACATTCACCACAAGCTCCAGCACGGCAGTTATTAGGAAGCATTAATCCATTTTCTTCAAGTGCTTCAAGAATTGTTTGATTGTCAGCAATTGAAATTAATTTATTGGAAGGTGATAATTTTATTTTTTTCATTAAAATACCGGAATGATATCTTCCATATCAATATCACTAATTTCTTCACCGGTTATTCCAACTTCAGGAATTGCCGGAAAAGGAATGTCATATTTATCAAGAACACCTTTAAGATTTAACATAGCATTTTTCCAGTTTTCCTTTTTAGCTTCATATTCTGGAATAAAAAAACCAGCGTCTCTAGAAAATTTTTCACATTCTCTTTGTGTAGCAATAAAATCATCTGGAATATCCCAAAATTCAGTAGGCGGTTCAAATAAAACCGCTGATAAAAATAAATATCCTGCTTTTATTTGTTTAGTTATAATTGTTTTATTTTCAACAGATAACTTTGGATAATCTCTTTCCATTAGAGACATGCATATTGCCATATGTCTTCCTTCATCTTTTCCAATGTTGGAAAAAGCTTCTTGAAAAACTAGCTCTTGTGCTCCTTCTGCCATTTGATGAAAAATTGTAGCAGCAGCGATCTCCCCCATTAAAAATGAGCTAAATAAAACTGCAAGTGAATATCTTGGAACTGCATTTTTATAACCACTCCAATACTTAGAACCATTGTAATATAACCAACGTGTATTTTTTTGTGCTTTTCTTCCTATTTCTGTTTTCGGTTCATAAGTAAGAGGATCAGGATGTCCTAAAAATTTTGTGATTGCGAGACCACATAGTTGTTCATGACTTTGTTCATCTCGAAGAACTGAAAAAAAACATCTTCTAACGGGATCTTCTTCGTGAACTTCATAAGTTTTAATTAATGCTTCAGCAAAAACTGGTGGAGCAGAAGCGTCAAAGACACTTAGTATTGTCCACCAATAAGCAATAGATTCTCTTTCTTCCCATGAATATGATTCAACATCAAAAGTATCCCAAGAAAGCTTTTTAGGATCCCATAATTCTTTTTGGGAAGATTCCCAGATGTCTTCCATTTTCTGAGTATGATGTTCCCAAGTTAATGGGTATATATTTGGTTGTTCAATTTCTGGAGGAAACTCCATTTTACCAGCTAATTTTTCTCTTGCCATTTCTACCACCTAATTAAATAAATTTATCATCTATTTCAACTAATAAGGGAAAGAGTGTCAATAGAAAGACTAGAAATCTAGTAAAAGTGTCGGAGAAACAAACACTTTATTGGCATAAATTTTGTACTAAAGCTAATAGATGAATTTTATAAAGAAAATTTTCATATTCATACTTTTAGTATGCAACCTACCAATATATGGTAGCCCAAATGACTTTTATGAAGTTCAAAACCTACCCGAGAGTAAATTTTATGACAAACTAATCAATGAAACTGTCCAAACAATAAACAGTAATGAGCTTCTTACTGAAATGCAAAAATCAGAGTTAATTAAAAAATCGAGGAGAATTATTGTTTTCATTAAAGAAAGTAACCCGTATTTACACGTAAAAGAAATATTCCTAAAACATGGATTAGGTGCTGGAATAACAGCTTTTGTTACGGAAGTTGTCACAGTAGGAATTCTCCCTCCTACTTTTATTTCCATGGGCCTTGAAAGTCTTGCTGCCATTTCAGTTTCAGCTCCTAGTTTTTTAGCAACCGTCCCTGTGTACGTAAATTATTCAAATTTTAATCAAAAACTAAAATTATTAAAAGATACAGATTTAAAATTTAATATTGAAAGTTTAGATTTAACTAAAAATCAAAAGAGAATTTACAAAATTCTAAAAGGACTAAAACTTTATAGATTGTCTAAAAGATTTATTCAGAAAAAAAGTGTAAAAAAGCTAGATCGAATAAGAAATGAGATCCTAATGTTTAATTTCAGACAAAGGATTACATCCTTAAAAATAACAGATTCTCAAATCAGTGGACACTTTCATCTTGTAGATAACTATTTAAAAAGAATTATTAATGCTACTGAAAATTATCTACAACTTTCAGATAAACCTATTGCAAAATTAATTTCAAAGTTGATTCCTAATATGAAAAATAACTTTGGCCATACAATAGAACTTTATGAACTTGAAAGTATTGTTTCAAAATATTATGGAAGACATTATTTGTTTTTATTAAAAGAAAAAGCAAAGAAAAAACACGAGAGTGGAAAAATATTTCTGACACATTATCTGATGTTTGCAATTTCCAAAAAAGAAGAATCAAAAAATGATTTCATAAAATTAATTGAAAACAAAATGTTAAATCCAAGCAGGGATATAGATGATCTAAACTTTTATAAATTAATTTTAGTTAATGAAAAGCAACAACAAATTAGAAGAAGTATTGGTTCATTAAAACGAATAAAAAAAAGATGGATAAAAAGTATCTTTTATGATTTTAAAAATTTAGAAGAACAAAAATTGATTCATTCTTTTTTTGATGATTTACAAGAAAAATATGAAAAACTGAGTGATGAAATAACAATTTCTGAATATCAATTTTTAAAAGAATTAGAAGATAATGGACTTGCTTCATATCCTTATGAGAAATACAGCAAAAAACTTAAAAATCTTGAAACTATAACCGATAAATTTAATCAAGGGAATAAGACTAACTTTCCATTATTAATTAATGATATACTAGATTCAGCTCTTTCAACAAAAAAAAGGATTGGTGAAACTTGTGTCGATTTTATCCGATATATGTTTACTGGTTCAATAAACTAACGAGAATACTTATGAAAACTAAGAAAACAAAATTATTATTTATTATTTCAGTTTGTTTCTTAACTTTCTCAAACATTAGTTTCTCTTCAACAAGGACATGTCTAGAGAGGTCAATTTCTAATCTTACATTAAAAAATCTTCCGATAAATCATCAATTATATCAGATGTACCCCGATTTAAAACCTTCCTTTATTGATAAAAAAGTAAAAGCAATCAAGACTCCTTTTATGTACTATAGAAGTTTTGTATTACAATTTTACAATACAGTTCTTCATTCAAATAAATTAAAAACTCCTCAAAAACTAAAACAGTTTCAAGGACATGGTTTAGTCGATTACCATATTGATAACTTTAATATACTTCAAGAAAAAAAAGGCGTCTTTCGTTACACAATGAACGATCCTGATGAAGGTGCAATTGTACCTCTTTACAGTGACTTTTTAAGATATTTAACTAGTCTTAAGCTCGCTCCAGAATATTTAACGAAGTCTGAATATAAACAAATTATCAAAGCATATAAAAAAGGCTTGTCTGGAGAAAAGCCAGTACTCCCTGACTATATAAAAGAACATCTTAAAAAACTTCCTACTACTAAGTTTACAACTAGTGAAAAAAGTATTTCTAAGTTTAGAACATTAAAAAAAGGGCGAGTACTAGAAGAATTATCTGTAAAAGAAAAAAAATCTTTTCTTAAAGTACTCAAACAAAGTTTTGGTAACAATGCTAAGATCCTAGATCAAATAAAATTTTTAAACATCACAGGTGGTTCAGGTGGACTGACAAGATTTCGCTTTATTGTCAAATTACCAAAGTCCTCACCTCTATTAAAAAAATTTAATATAAGTAGAACTCAAATCTTTGAACTTAAAGAAATTCGAGTAAGAGTAAATCCAATGAGTCCAAAAAATGGAATAAAATCAAGCACGCAAAACACCGTGATGGCTCTTGGCAAAAAGCAAAAAACTACTCCCCTTAATCAAGTGGTAAAAGTGAATAAAACCTCTTATCTATTACGTCCTGATTTTAAAGGATTTAAAGTTGAAGCAGCAAGTTCTCTTGAAGGTGAAGAATACTTTGAAACGGTTTTGGCTCAAGCAGCAACCATTGGAAATATTCACAAAAGAGCACTTTTAAACCAACATAGTGATTATGTAAAAGCTATTGAAAGTGTTTCTGAAACTGATTGGATAAATGATTCAAAAATTTTATCAAAAGAATTTCGAAAACAGTTTTCAGAATTAAAAGATCGGTAGTATTCAATTATGGAGAATAAAAAAATTCTTATTGAAAAGTTAAAAGAAAAAAAAGAAACAACTCTTTTAAACATTAAAGAAATAGAATCCAGTTCAAAGCCTGTGGCACTTGATGATTCTTTCGGACGACTCTCAAGACAAGATGCACTTTTACATCAACAGATGGCCCTTCGAATGAAAGAAAACTTACTTCTAACTCTTGAACAAATTAAACAAGCTGAAAAAAGAATTGAAAATAATGAATTTGGTATTTGTTTAGGATGTGAAGAGGAAATTGATGAAAAACGCCTTAACGCAAAACCAGAAGCTTCTCTTTGTCGCAATTGCCAACAATAATTATCGAAATAAATCCTTATTAAAAACAGTGTAACCAAATATTAAGTACTTGATAATAACATTCAAGATAATGCTAAAATAGTCGATATGTATTACAGAAAAATTGCTTAATAAAGATTGTAACTCTAGGACTGTTTATGAAATTTATAACCATAACAAAATTAAAAAGTTCGCTGATAAATTTATTTATAATCTCTTTAGCGTTGTCGATGTTTGGTTGTGGGGACGTGAAATTAAATGACACAACAAAAATTGAAGTCGGTTTCGCAGGAATATCAGCTGGAACGACTGCCCCTTCATCAGCTTTTGATGGAGGAGTTTATCTTACTGGAAAAAAAACTGATGGCTCAGCTAGAATTGCTTTTGGACTAGATACTCTTTCTTTTAATAATAATCATGAAATTTCAACAGGCAAATGGAAATTTTCCGCATATTCATGGGATTGTGCAAACACTTCAAACTGTAATATTGGTAAAGGTATAATTAGATGTGGTACAACTACTCAGACTTTAAATGGTCCGAGTGATGATATAAAACTAAACTTATCATCGGGGAATTGTTCGACAAGTCACTACGTTGTATCAAATCCAACGTTAAAATTTTGTACTGACTTTAACTCAAGTAGTTCACCTACTACTTGTATAAATAATAATGTAGTAAGCTCTTTTCAAATTATTCTCGGAGGTGGCCTATATGACGATAACCTAAATATTCCATTATCGGCTCCTTTGAGTGAACCGTTTTTAATGATGGGTAAAAAAGTAACAGCAATAAGTACAGCTTATGACTGCTTTAGTGCTTCAGCAGGATCAGGAACGGCAACAGGATTTAATATTCCTGCTCATTCTGATATGTTTATCAAAGTAAAAACATTCTCTGATCCAAGTTGTTCAACACCTTTAAAAACTTATGATTATTTCAAACCAACACATCCAGAGAGAGATGGAATTAATTTTGATCAATCTACTACTCTTACCACTTATGACAATGACTTAGCCTTTGGAGGAGTATCTAGTTCAATCCCTGTCGCGATGACTACAAATAGTGAATCATTTTATTTTTTATCTACAGCAAATGCCGGTTCCAATGGATATGTACCAGTATTTTCGAAAATAGATTTAAATGCAACTCATGGAATTACAGGAGCATTATCAAGTTGCTCGATTCTTAAAAGTTGTTATGCAAATTCTGGTTTTAATCCTGCTAGTCCAGGTTGTTCTGCAACAGATAACATGACTGATACTTCTTATCAAGGTACCGTCTCAGTATCAGCAAACGGTATTGCTACATATAATGTGATTGGCAACCATACTGCAAATGCTATAATTTTGAATGGTACAGCCCCTGCCATAATTCCTTACCACAAAGTGGAAATTCAATGTTCAAATAGTAGTGGTGCATCAGTAATTCTTTATGAGTGGTTAAATAGTTCTGCAGGGACTGCAAATAATTCTTTACTATATCCATTATATAATATGATTGGCTCCAAATCACCTGCTTCAATTAATTTAACAAATTACTTCAATGGTACATCAGCATCTCCAACCTTCTCAAAGACCGTAGGAGCCCCATCAACTGGTGCTTTAGCACCTACAATTACAGGAAACAACTTAGTGTGTGGAAGTGGAGGAACACCAGGGACATTTGATCAATATACGATTCAAGCATCAGTAGCTGGTCCTCCAACTGCGACTGCAACGATTACTCTACAATGTCATTATTGATACGAACATACCTATAAGCCTGTTGTTATATAGCAAGTGCAATTATTTAGATATTAAATATCACTAAAGGTACGACTAAAGGTACGCGGGTACATTTCGCAGTTTCACCTACATACACGTTAAGCTTGAATTTTTGTCATAGATAAACTAAACAAGTTTTTTAAAAAAATTTATTTTAGATATATTTGAATCATGAGACCTGTCAAAAAAAGTGTACTTACGCCCATTTGCCAACGCATAAATGAAAACATTCCCTTAAAGTAACTCTCATTTTGCTCTAAACGTTTATCGATACTGTTAAACCCAGTCATCATAAGTTCTCGTTGATGAACTAATTCTTGTTGAAGTTGTTTCGTATCTTGTTGGAGCTGTTTAGTATCTTGCTGAAGTTGTTTAGTGTCTTGTTGCAAAACTTTAATCTCTCCCGTAATTATATTAAATTTTTCATCCCTAGATTTACTACTATCAACAATATGTAATCTATTACTTACATATTCAGTCACTAAATCAAGTTGTTCTTTTGTTATTAACATAGTTTTATTCACCTAATACTCCTATTCATAATACCATAATTGGTGTTTTTTTTCATTGAAATAAATCAATACTAAAATTAAGCAAACCTATTATTTGAAGATTAATATAAGTTACCTAAATTAAAAGGTTTAATAAGGGACTTGATAAAGAAATAGACGTTAAATTTAATAAATTACTCATTTTTCCGATATGTAATTGTGATAAAACTATTATTTTTACTAAACTCCGTATTATTTCTAAGTAATTCGCAAGCAAATACAACTTGCCCTGATTTAACAAATCAAGTTAGTTGCAAAGGCTCCCCTTACCCAATTCATTTAACTTTTGACGATGGGCCAAGTGATTATAATACAGCAAAAGCATTAAATATATTAAAGAAAGAAAAAGTAAAAGGAACATTTTTTGTAAAAGCTAATAAATTAATTGATCGGCATGGAAAAAAATCAAACAGCACTCACAGAAGCGATAAAAATAAATTAAAAACAAAAGGTATTCCAAACTATTATTACTTTCTTTTAGACCGCATGAAAAAAGAAGACCACAATATTGGCTCACATACTTATAATCATATTCATCATGTATCCCAAGCAACAGCAGATATAAAATTTCTTAGAAAAATTGGAGAAAGAGAAGATCAATGGATAAAAAATATTGATAAATCAAACAATGTTATTTTACAAAAATATTTAGATAATAATGGTAAAAAATATCTAAGACTACCCTATGGACAAGGTTGGATTGATCAACGATCTAAAGAACCTAGAAAAAAAAGAAAAGCTCTTCAAATTATGGAACATATAAAAAAAAGAGGTTTTACTCACGTTGGTTGGAATATTGATTCGGCAGACTGGAGGTATGAAAAGTTAAAAGATACAAACAAAGGTGAAGATTTTATAAGAAGTACACTTCAACAAATTTGTGATAATAACGGTGGAATTGTACTTATGCATGATACTAAAAAAATCACAGTAGATAATCTTCAATGTATGATAAGTAATATGAAAAAAATGAATTTCAAATTTAAGCCAATAGAAACTTTTAAAAATGCTCGAACAAAGTATGGACTCTCCATAATGGGCGATCATAGAAAATCGAATTCTTCACAGAATTCTTGTGCTGATCAAATAGATATAATTCCTCAATCGGGAGTTGATTTTATAGGAAACATTATAAGCAATCTCATGAATGGAAATTAGATTATAATTTTTTACAATTAAAATTTTGATCTTTTTCTGTCCACGGATCATGAACAAGACCTTTTAAATATCCGTAATCAATAAAATCAAAATCGGGTATTTCTTTATAAAAGTCAGAACAATTAAATCTGGCCATCTTAAATATTTTCGTTTTTATTTTTTTACAATTTTTTGATCTTGAATACATTGTTACATCTTTATATTTTTTTAATATTTCATTGTTTTTAAAACTAACTAAATATAACTTCTTATTATATCTATATGTATGTTTAGGCCTTATCACTTTTTCAACTTTTATTAAATACTTGCATGTTAGATCTTTTATTGCGACTTCTTGCGCTTTTAAAACGCTCCCCATTAAACAAACCACTGGAGGATTATGAGGATACTCACACATCGCAAGAACATTGAAACTATTTATAAATGTTATAAATAATAAGTAACATTTTTTCAATTTAAAATCTCAACGATATCGACACATGATTTGTTTCTAAATTGAGTTATTCTTTGTAATAGCTCAGTTGAAGGAGTGCTATTTAATGAATACCTAAGTCTTAATTCATTTTGTAATTTTGTCATAGTCTGATAATTTTTAAATTGATTAGTAGCTTCTGGAGCAAGTAATGATTTAATTTCATTTTCAATTCTTATTTTTTCTCTGATACTTGAAATATTAGCAGGAAGAAGTTTTCGGCGTGCTTTTAACTCATTAATTTTAATTTGAGATGCTTCATCTTTTGCTTTTGCATGAAAAACAACTTGATAAGCACTCCCCATTTTTAGGTCGTCAACCCACAGTACTTCATATGTTCCCGAACGATCTTCAAATAATATTTTAATATCTCGAAGTTGTTGAATATTTTTTATTTTTAAGTCGCTCTTTCCTAAATTAAAAGAAAATTTTCCAAGTTTAATCTTAAAGCCTGTCTGTTGTTTTAGTCTTTTTAATAGAAAATATGAATCCATTACTTTTTTAACAGACTGTTGGTTACTTTCCGTTAGTGTTGTTATCTCTTGAAGTAGTTTTTCTTCTTCAGTATATTTTGTTAAATCGAAAATATTCCATCCTGTCAATTTTTCAAATTCAGAGATAGTTGCTCTTTCTATTTCTAATGAAGTAGCATTTGGCTCAACATTTAAAATCTCAAAGGGATTTTGAGCATTATTAATATTGGCGATACTACTTGGATTTCTGTTGGTATTATTTATTAAAAAAGTAGAAGATGAACATCCCAAAAATAAGCCCACACATAATAAAAACAACACTCTTTTCATATAGTACTTATCGTCATAAATCCATAAATCTAAAACTTACCAATAATAGTTTTATAAGAATTTTAACCTTTAATTATTAGTAATTTGAGGAAGAATTCCTCCAAGTACTCCATAGTGAATATGAATATCTTTTGATGACTGATTTTTATCAGGAGTTACAAAAATATTTTTTAATTTATTATAATATAAACAACCAGCTTGTTCTGTTGGTAATCTACTAATGAGGTTCTCTGCTTCAACAAGCATCAAAAGCCAATCCTTTTTTAATTTCATCATGTCAATTTTGATATTCAAATCTAGTCTCTTAAAATCATCTTGTTGATAACGACCTTTTCTTTTTAGTAATTCAAGCAAAGAATATGGAGTAAAGCCAGGATCTTTACCGCTACATGCCCAGCACAAGGCCCCCAAACTTAAAATATTTTCATGAATGTAATGTATATCCAAAAAATCTCTTGGTTCATCTCGTCCAGCTAAAGCTAATAGCTTATTAATTGCAAGATCAATTGGGTGAAGAGTGTAGCCTATTCCTTCTTTTTTCTCTGGAGGTAAAAACCTCCAGGCAGAATCGTGAGCCCATTCTAATTTAGTAGAATTATTTTTTTCGAAGACAATGGCTTTAATATATCCTGGTATTTTAATTTCTATTTTTACATTGAGTCCATTACTTTCGAGCAATTTTTGATCTTCTGTAAAAGCAGACAATACTCTTTTTTCACTGTCGTGGAAGTAATCAAGGTCTCGACTATAACGAATTGTATTTGGTTCAAAATTTAAAGCTGCTCCACCTGCTAAATAACTATCAGGAGTTCTATTCGTTGAAATCAAATTAGCTAAAAATTTTTGAAATGGTGTTACTGGCATAACTTAGTACCAAGATCCCATACCTTCATTGAACCATGTTTTAAAAGTTGAGAGCCAACCCACTTGATATCCTTTGAAGTAATAATAAGTTCTGGCGAGAATGACCAGAAACATTCATTAAAAAATTGCTTATATGCCTTCTTAGCCATTCTAACCTTAACCATCTGTTTCGCTGTTTCTGAATCAAGTTTTCGCTTACTGGTCAGGCCACCTTTTTTTCCTATTTTTGCCATATATTTTTTTATTTCAGCATCCATACTCTTTATCATAACCCGCTTATGATAATAAATCAATATCTAGATATAATTACAGTAGCTTATGAAGTATAGTATATATTTTTTAACGATGATTTTTAGAACTTGATTGAGTCATTATTCCAATAAACAACTTCAATTTCATGTCCACTTGGATCTTTAATATACCAAGAAGTTGAGTTTGGGTAAGTTATAGGACTATTGTAAAATAGTTCAAATTTTTCTATATCTAGAACTTTTTCCCAAGAAGTTTTATCGCTAATTCTAAGGCCAAAATGAAATATTTTATGTATGTCTTTTGACTCCTGCGGAATTTTATAATTTGTTTCATATTGGCAAATCATAAGGCTTGAACTTTTTATGATATTCCATCCCTTCCCTTCCTCAACAATTTTAAAACCAAAATATTTTTTATACCAACTTGTTGAATCATTTAAATTATTTACTGTCATATTAAGATGATCTACTGATAAATTTTTGAAATACATTTTTTCTCCTTTGTTATTTCCTTATTTGTAATCTACTCCTAAATGACTATATAATATCAATATTGTCTATATATCGTCACAAGGTTATTATAATAACTAAAAATCAGTAAGTAGTTACAATCATGTGAGTTTATTTTTTTGGGCTAAATTTTTAAAATATGTTATAATTAAGATGAAAATTATTTAGGAGTAGATATGACAGGTTGGCAAAACTTTCCATTTAAAATTGAAGTCAAAAAAGGTGAAAAAATAGCCTTCTGTGCCTGTGGACTTTCTAAAAAAGGACCACGTTGCGATGGAACCCATGCAAAAGAAAACTCCGAACTAGGACCTGGTGTTATTACTTTTGATGAGGATAAAACGATTTTTGCATGTGGATGTAAAAAATCAAACAAAATGCCTTTGTGTGATGGTGCTCATAAAAATATAAAAATAGGTTAATAAAACAACTCTAACGAAAAGAAAAATCAATGTTACATTTATCAAATATTACAAAATCCCAAAATGGTAAAATATTATTTAAAGACGCCTCCTTTCAAGTAAATTCAGGAGATAAGGTGGGAATTGTTGGCCCTAATGGTGCCGGAAAAACGACTTTTTTTCGACTGATTACTGGTGAAGAAAAAGCTGATACGGGACAAATAAGTTTACAAAGTAAAGCAAGACTTGCTTATTTCTCTCAAAATATTACAGAAGTAAAAGGTCATAGTGCTTTAGATGAAGTTGTTTCAGGAGATCCTAATTTTACAAAACTTAAAATAGAATTAGGACAGTATGAGCAAAGGCTTTGTGATCCAGATATAACTGAAGATGAAATGACAAAAGTGTTAGAAAAAATGGGCGATGCTCAAACACACTTTGAAAAAATTGGAGGTTATGATCTCGAATCAAGGGCTGAAGAAATTCTAACAGGTCTAGGGATTGCACCTCATGATCATCAAAAAGATGTTGGTCAATTCAGTGGTGGTTGGAAAATGAGAATAGCGCTAGCCAAAACTCTAGTTATTTCACCAGATATCATATTAATGGATGAGCCTACAAATTATTTAGATCTAGAAACAATACTCTGGCTAGAAGTTTGGCTGCAAAATTATGAAGGTGCTCTTTTAATGACCACTCATGATCGTGCTTTTATGAATAAAGTTTGTAAAAAGATTGTCGAGATTTCAAATAAAAAAGTAACAACCTATACAGGAAATTATGATTTTTATGAAAAAGAAAGAGAAATTCGACAACGAAATTTAAAAGCTGAACATGCCAGACAACAAGAAATGCTTTCAAAAGAAGAAGACTTTATTGCAAAATTTAAAGCAAGAGCTTCTCATGCAGCTCAAGTACAATCTCGTGTAAAAAAATTAGAGAAAATAGATCGTATTGAACTACCACCAGAAGAAGATAGTATGTCATTTCAATTTAAAGATCCTCCAAGAGGATCTGACGATGTTGTAGTTATGAATAAATTATCAAAATCTTTTGGCGAAAAGAATTTATTTCAAGATCTTGATTACACCGTAGCAAGAACAGAAAAGATAGCTGTGGTTGGTGTAAATGGTTCAGGAAAATCAACTCTTCTTAAGATAATTTGCAACGAATTAGAAGCAAGCTCAGGAAAAGTGTCAATGGGACCTAGTATAAAACTAGGTTATTTCTCGCAGCATTCTATGGATGTTTTATATGCAGAAAACACAGTTTTTGACGAACTGAGAGCAACTCTTAGTGGTGCTACAGATGGTTATATTAGAAACGTAGCTGCTGCATTTTTGTTTAAAGATGACGATATTAAAAAGAAAATTAAATTTCTTTCTGGTGGAGAAAAAGCTCGTATTGTACTAGCCAAGATTTTTTCACAAAATAATAATCTTTTAGTTTTAGATGAACCAACTAATCACCTTGATATAAAGTCTCGCGAAATTTTATTAGAGACTTTAAGGACATACTCCGGAACTGTTTTATTTGTTAGTCACGATAGATTTTTTTTAAATGAACTTACTCAGAAAGTTATTGAAATTAGTGATAAAGGAGCAATCGTTTATCCAGGCAATTATGAGTATTATCTTTCAAAAAAATAATACTCATAAGAAATTAGCTTTACTCGAACATTGGTTGATACCAAACTTTACAGTTGGTACGACTTCCTCTTTCACCCCATCTTACTTCTAAACTGTCATTTGGGTGACTAGAAACTCTTCCACCTTCAAACCTTTCGAGTAAAGTCTTTAAACTTATTCTTGTTCCAGCTTTATAGTTAATTGGGCAAGCTGCAAGTAGGCTATTGTCAGAACTATCAACATCTCCGTAGATTTCATTTAAGAAATTTTTCATTCGACTACTTAGTTTTTCTAAGTCTCCTGAACTTACTAAAGAATCGTAATAATTTTCAAATGATTTATATACATTTAAAAGTTGAGTGTCTCTTGCTGGAGTTGAATAAGCATCGTAGTTTTCGTAGTTCATACATTTGCTACCGTATTTATTCATATGAGCGATAGCGTCGTCAACATATTTAACTCTTGACTGAGCTTCTTCACAAAGAGAATTGAATCTTAATTTTACGTCTTGCTCTAAATCAAGATCACCTTTTTTAATTAGATCTCTTACATATTTAAAAAATTCATCAGTTTTCATTTTTGAAGCTAGTTCATATTGCTCATTACTAAATCCAATTTCTTCTGGATAGTCTTGGTAATTAACCCCTATTAGACGAGGCCATTTAAATCGACGAAATCCCCAGTTACCAAAAGGAAGATTAGAAAACATTTTATGTTTTCTATATGTCATCGGAGCTTTTTCTTTTGCTATTGCTTGAGTTGAATAAATTGCCTGAAATGTTCCTTCAAAATTTATGTCTTTAATATTGTAACTATGTCTAATGGTTTTTCCAAAACGCCTTTTTATTTTATACAAAAATAAATCACCTGGTTTAATACTGTTTAACTTAATTGGAAATGTATCATTTTTTGATAAACTTTCTGTTCCGACAGACTCTCCTATAAAATTTAAAAGTCTTACAATTTTTTTATTTAAATTTTTTGTTTTATCAAATTTTTTGGATTCATTACTTATTAACAAGTCATTTGATCTTCTTGCACCATCTTTATTTTCAACAGCGAAAGGTAGTGAATTTTCAAATGAAAAAATCGCTCTTAAAGCATATGAAGCATCTGCACAATCTAACCATGCACCATAATAAGGTGAATTTGTACTAGAAAACATTTCAGGATGAACACTGCCTGAAGAAATCCATTCAGAGTATTTTTGCTCCCATTTCATATTCCAAGTATTATTAGCTTCCCAGAGTTTTGCGTGAGCGAGATTAGTAGATAAAATAAGTAAAGCAATCAGAATTTTCATAATTTCCTTTTTAAAATTAAATAATATTTGAGTATTCTTTTAAATTTCGACACTTAAATCGTCAACTTGTAATCCTACGCTATGTAAAAATTTTTCACACTACTAACTTAATGCGTAAGAAGAGTTATTTTTTGCCCCTACAGGCTGACAAATGACACCATTAACTAATTTATGATAAAATTTTACAATAATAATTTAAGTAAAAACTTATCATTAAACAGGATGTTTCGATGTTAAAATTTATCAGTTTATTTTTTCTAATTTTTCTCACCCATGAAGCTATTTCAAGCGAAGCAAGAGGATTTTATTCTCGCGGAAGACTTGTTGATGGTGAAAACATTTTATCAAGAGCGGGACATGTTCAAAAGTTATTTGTAGAAAGAGGTCGTCTTTATACTACCACTGAGATGAATGACCTAATTCAAAGTGTCGTTAGTTCTGTAAAAATAATCTATCCTGATTTAGAGTTAATTCAAATAGGTGATTTGTCAGCAGAAAAAGGTGGTAGAGTTTCAAGACATCAAAGTCATCAAAATGGATTAGATGCTGATATTGTTTATATTAGAAAAAATAAATATGTTCAACCTTCAACAAGTCCCGAATGGGAAGAAGAGTTTGCGATAAACGGAAAAGTCACTGAAAATTTTGATATTGATAGGAACTGGACTCTTATAACAGAATTTATAAAACAAGGTAATGTTGGTAGAATTTTTGTTGATGAACAGATTAAACTTTTATATTGCAATAAATTTAAAAAAGAAGGAACTTTAGAAATAAATTCAAGCTACCTGAGAAGATTAAGAACTCTTCCACATCATTCCACTCACCTACATTTACGAATTAAATGTCCCGTTGAAGCCAAACGCTGTAAAGATCAAACAGAACCACCTGTTGGAACAGGCTGTTAAGTATAATTAGACAATTCCTATATTTTTCAATAGATTAATTGTATGAAAATTACAAAAAACCACGTTGTCGAAATCAAATACACATTAAAAAATAATGAAGGATCAATAATTGATACCTCCGATGGTGAAGGAAAAGCTCCTTTAAAATATCTCCATGGCCACGGAATGTTAGTTCCAAAACTGGAAGGAGAAATTGAAGGAAAAATTATTGGTGATAAATTTTCTAAAATGATTGAAGCAAAAGACGGGTATGGCTTACGCGACGAAAAAATGATTCAAACAATTTCTAAAGCACAGTTTGAAAATAGTGAAGATATAAAAATAGGAACTCAATTTCAAACAGAAACTCCGGACGGACACATGATGCTCTTAACTGTTACCGCTGTTGAAGGCGAAAATGTAACTGTTGACGGTAATCACGCTCTAGCTGACGTTGACTTATATTTTGAAGTTGAAGTTCTAAGTATTAGAGAAGCTACTAAAGAAGAAATTGAACACGGCCATGTTCACTAACTAACATATTTCTCTTTTTCTAAATCAATAAGAAATTTTTTTAAAACTTTTCCACCTTTTGCATTAAACTCCCCTATATCATCAAATCTTGTAACTCGATGACATGGAATAATAAGTGGAAAGGGATTATTTTTCATTGCTGTTCCTACTGCCTGAGCAGCCTTTGGATAATTAGCTAATTTAGACAATTCACCATAGGTTATAGTTTTTCCTCTTTTAATTTTTTTAAATAAACAGTTATAAATATCTCGTTGAAAATCTGTTTGAGTACTTAGATCAAGATCACTTATTGAAAACTTCGACTTTTCTCCATTAATAAATTTTAAAATATTTAATTTAATATTCTCTATTGTACTTGGAAGAAGATTCGTTGAGTTTTGTTTTCTAAGATATTTTTTTGGTAAAGTTAATTTAGTTAACTTGTTGTTAGCCCATCTCAACGCAATAGGTCCAATTTTAGTATTAAATATATGATAATTATTACTTTCCATAGTATATTATTGACATTTGACTTACTCCGTCATAAGTTCGTTAGAAATACTAGATCCTAGGACATTATATGAGCGAAATTACATTTCCGGAATCAAAAAAACCTGAAGATTTTAATCACGACTTAAAAGAGCAAACTGACGGCATGGACGAAAAGTCCCGAGTAAACTTTGAAGAAAAAAGAATCATCTATGGGGACCGACCACAGAGAGCGAAAATTTTTGATAATAAAATTCTCGAAAAATTGTCCTACGTACGGCCTTGGCATATATTTGTTTTTTGGGTACCGATTGTTTCTTATTGGATTTATAACAGCGTTAACACTTTTAATCATTCCGCTTCAGTTATTGCACTAAACATAGTTTTAGGAATTCTCGTTTGGACACTCGCTGAATACATGATTCACAAATACCCTTTTCACTATCATGCCAAATCAGCTTTTGGCCGAAGAAATGTTTATATTATGCATGGTAATCATCATGATGATCCAATGGATCCACTGAGAGGAGTCATGCCGATTATCCCAGCAATTGTGTATGTTTTCATATTGTATCAACTTTCTAATCTTGTTGTTCCAACACAATATTTACAATTATTTTTTGGTGGCTTTATGATTGGCTACTTACTTTATGATGGCATTCATTATTATACTCATCACGGAAAACCAAAAAATGCCATTGGGAAATACTTAAGAAGATCTCATTTAATTCATCACGTACATCCCGATATTAAATTTGGGATTTCTACTCCCCTATGGGACATTTTATTAGGGACAAATTCTAAAAAAGGATATGACGCCCCTAAAGAATTTTAGAAAAAGAATCTAAAAGTAAATTTGATTTTGGAGTATCAACTAATTCATCAATAATTTTTTGGTAATGACTAGAATCTTCGGTATATTTATCTTTATAAATTCCAAGTCTTTCTGTTAGCGTTTTTTTATCAAGTTCTGGATGAAATTGAAAAGCCCAAAATTTTTTATTTTTAACTTTAAAAGCGTGAGTGCACGAACTTGTATAAGCTAATAACTGGCAACAATCAGGTAATGTGAGAGCACTCTCTTGGTGAACAGAGACAGCATTAAATTTATCATTTTCTGAAGTAATAATATTTTTAAAAATAGGATCAGTTAAAGCGTTCTTATCTACAGAAATTTCAGGTGTTCCCATTTCAAAATCTTGTGTATTTTTTGTAATTTTTCCACCTAAAGCCAAGACAGCTAGCTGAAAACCAAAACAGGAAGCAAAGACAGGCTTATTTACCTCTATACAGTGAAGTAGAAGCCTTTGGCACTCATTAACAAATGGATAGCTCTTGTCATCCGATACAGATGCTTCAGAGGCTCCTCCAACTAAAACTGCGTCGTACTGATTAATTACATCATTACTAAAGTTTGGCGTATCAAAAACATTGAGAATATCAATACATTCTTTTCGAGTATTTAAATATTTTGCAAAGCTTTCTTGTTCTTCTAATCGAACCGACTTGTCTTGCCTAATCTGAATTAATAAAAATCTCTTGTCGTTCATAGTAAAAAATTACATGATAGAATAAATATTTACAAGAGAACTCTATGATAAATAAAATTTTAAATGACCCTTATCGTCTCCTTTTTCCATTAGGACTTATCTATCTTCTAATAGGAGTTTCAATATGGTTCCCAATAGCATTCTTTCACAGTGAATATTATCCTGTAATTCTGCATCATTTTCTATTAATTGATGGTTTTATGCTGTCCTTTATTGGTGGTTTTTTAATGACGGCTGTTCCAAAATTCTCAAAAAGTTATCCTACGAAACCTCTTGAGTTAATTATTTTTGCAATACTGCCTTTCTTGGGTTTAAAAGATGCCTTAAACGAATCAAATAATATTTTGCTCATTTCAATGTTACAGTCACTCTTTCTATTACAGTTTATGTTAATGAGAATTTTTAAAAGAAAAGAAAATCCACCATACACTTTTATTTTTATTCCCATGGCACTTTTAATGATCGCGGTCGTTAGCTTACTTGGATTTTTTGATTCACCTTATTATTCCATAGAAGCACTTTTTTTATGCCCTATTAGTTTAATCATTTTAGGAATCGGTTCGCGCTTAATCCCAGGAATTTTAGGGCACGTTGAAATTGTAAAACAACAAAGAGAAATTTATGAAAAGCCATTACCGCTTTTTTCAACTATTCCAAAAAATATTTTAATTTTGAGTCTACTCTTTATCTCTACATTTTTTTATCAACATTGGATTTCAAATTTAATTCAATTTCAAATTGTTGCCTACTTTGCTTTTAAATATTGGAATCTAGGTATTGCTCCTAAAACAAAGACAGCTTTAACTTGGTCTATTTGGATAACCTGTTGGTTCTTTGTCTCAGGTTATTTATTAAAGCTTCTTTGGCCTTCTGGAGCTATTCATGGGCTACACTGGATTTTTATAGCAGTCTTTGCCAACCTTGCGATTCTAATTTCAACTAGAGTTACCGTTTCTCATGCTGGTCAAGAAAGTAGTCTTGAAAATTCAAAAATTCTTTTTTGGATTACATTCTTTTCGATATTTGCCATGAGTACTAGAATTCTTGCTTATATTTTAACTGACCTTTATGAAAGCCACCTTGGTTATGGGGCTTTTTTAATGATTGTTATGGCATTCCTGTGGATTTTTAAGTACGCAAGATACTTTTTTGTTTAAAGGTACGGCATTCTTTTGGAGATGCGTCAGAAATCTTATTACCAATTTTTATTAAGGCTTATTTTTGTACAATCTTTTATGCGATAAAGAGCAATGATAACAGATCCTGCTCCCAAGAAATTTCGTAAATTTCTTTCTTTAACATTACATTCATAATTATAGCGTCGATCAAGTTTTGAAATTACGTCACTAGCCTGCTCAGTAAAAGGAACAAACCTATAATAGACATTTAAATCTTGATCAAAAGTAGCCCATGAAATTGAGTGACTCCAAACAAACTTTTCCTTTTGGTAGGGATTTGTTGCGAAACAATTGGTTGTTAAGATTAAAACTACTGTAATTATTTTTTTTTTCATAAAAATCTTCTTTGTTTTCTGAATTTATTCAATTAATTAGATAATATTATCTATTTTATCAAAATTAAGCAAAATAGAATTTATACCTTAATAAAATCTACAGATTCTACAGCTTTCTAACCTTAATAATACATGTAATATTTACCACTTAGGCTTGTTTTAATTGCTCGTTATATTTGTTTGTTGTATTACTTATATATAAAGTTGGAGATTCATGAGAATAATTTTTTTAATAATAGCTTGTTTTATAACAACATCTTGTTTGGTATCAACTCCCCAATCAAAATTTGCTGAAACTGAAAAGAACACAAAAAAATGGGATCACAATAATTTTATGAAGTCAGAATGTACTTCGTGTCATATTAAAAGTTCTTTACAACCTATATTGGGAACTCCCCATGGCCAAAATCAAACTTGTACACAATGTCATAGTCAGGATTCAACATGGCTTCCATCCATGCCTATTAAACATATTAATATAACTCAAGATATAACCAAAAAAAGTTGTTCTAGCTGTCATGGAGATAAGCTCAAGAAAATTCCCGATTTTTTTACAAAATACAGTCATTCCAAAAAAGGAAAATTTTCTGACAATGCTCATAATTTTGGAAACCAATGCTCAAAATGTCATTTCAAAAATAGTGATGCAATAAAATGGAAAGAGCAAAAAAAGTTTTCAGGAAGCTGTGCCTCCTGCCACGCGAGTGACTTTAAAATAGAAGACAATGAAGAACATGAGGATGGCTTAGACGAAACTTTTGAATGTGATGATTGTCATAATGTACAAGGAAAATGGGGAGATTAGCTTTCACCAAATTTCTTTACTATGTTGACACCAAGACCTTGTAAAAATTTTGTTGGCATTGATGTCCCTGCTAAAATAAATAAATAATCATTTTTAAGTTCGAAAGGCTGATTTTTGCTTATAAGTTCAATCTTTTCATTTTCAATTTTACTTACTTGTGTAGAGTAAAATATTTTCAAATAATTATATTTTTGAGCTTCAATTAATTTATTAATATTTTCTAAAGAAGCATGTGCTAAACCTTGATTTTCATCTTTTCGTACAATTAAAGTTACTTTATTTTCTAACAAAGGATCACTAAGTAACAGCGCTGATTCTATTGCAGAGTTACCTCCCCCGACTAGAGCAATATTCTTTTTTAGATATTGTTCAGGTTCAATCACATCATAAGAAACTTTATTTAAGTCTTCGTTAACTAGTCCTAATTTTCTTGGTGTACCACGTAATCCAATACACAAAATCACTTTTTTCGTTTGGTAATTACCTTGACTAGTTTTCACTACAAATTTTCCATCTTCCCCGTCAAGATTTAAAAATGTTTGCTTCTCTGAAATATTTAAGGAGTATTCTTCTCTAATCTCATTCCAATAATTAAGTAAATCCATTTTGTTGGTAGAATTATTTTTAAATTTCGATTTTCCTACTAAGGGAAGAACAAACGGTTTCGAGGATAATATTTTTTGCCGAGGAAAATTAGAAATTGTACCTCCAAAAGTATTTTGTTCGATACACTTATATTTTAATCCTAAAGACTTACACGTTAAAGCTGCAGAGAATCCAGCGGGACCTGAACCGATAATAAAAATATCAAGTTCAATAACGGAAGAAATTTTACTGAGATTTTGAGCAGCATCTTCTGCTGCAAGAGTTCCTTGTTTTACCGCATTTCTTATTAACCCCATACCACCAAGTTCTCCAGCAATATATAAGCCTTTGACATTGGTTTCGTAATTAGAAGAGAGTCTTGGTAAATTCATTCCTCTTGATTTAGTTCCAAAAACAAGTTTAATTGCACCGATAGGACACGCTTGCTCACATTCACCGTGACCAAGACACCTTGTTGGATGTAATAATTCTGCTTTATTATTCACAAGACCTAAAATATCTCCTTCAGGACAAACGGAAATACATGATTTACATCCTCCACACAAAGCAGGATTAATTGAAGGATGTAATGTTAGTGGTTCATGAATATTCTTAAGTTCATTGTCTTTCATTAATTCTATATGAACAGAATTTGACGTGCGTCTTTTTTTTATCGAAAAATATGTAATCAATCCCAATAATAAAAATATAATCACTGATATATGTGTCGAAAAATATTCTAAAAATATAATAATTTCTTCGAAAGAATAATTTAAAAGATGAGAACTATCAGAAGTCATAATAATGTAATAATAAGAGTTTATTTATTAATAGCAAATAATAAAGATGAAATTATATGAATTATAGCAGCAATATACATAAAAATTGCAAAAGGCAAGTGAAAGGAATGCCAATAGCCAAGGAAGTTTTGACATACATCCCAAAAGTTTAATTTCTTTAGCAACCGTTTATAACTTGATAATTGTATTGATACTTCATTTGAAAAATTTTCTGACTCTCTATTTGTTTCAACATTTAATTTAAAATCTAAATATATTGACTTTAAAATATTTGAAAAAATATTTTTTTTATGATTATTTTTAACGTCATTAAATGTAAATAGTTTATCAAAATCAGGTTCAATGATTCCCTCTTTTTCAAGTAGATTTATTAAAACAATTTTGCTTTCCTCTAATCTATCTATAACTTTATGTTTACTACCTAACACCTGTAGATAAAAATATCTCCCAACTACTCCACTAACTACACAAATAACCATACTCCAAAAGCTTATTGAAACTAAGCCTCTTGCATGAAAGTTAGAATGAAAGAGAATAATAATTGGGCCCAAAATTCCACAGAATAGATGAAAATTAAACCAATTCCTTGTAATTCCAATATTTTGAAATATTCCAAGTCTTTTACGAATAATATATAAATTACTAAGTAGTATTAAAAAGAAACCACCAATTCCCAATAAAAATAAATAATAATGCTTTGATGGAAATTTGTAATTATTAAAAGAAATTGGGACAGATAAATAGTTATTAGAAAACAAATACAATATAATTAGAATTAATGTAACTGACATGATAATTATTTTAAATATTTTTGATTTCATATAATAAATACTTTTGATAAAATTACTAAAATATTACGACATTGTACAAATTTAATGTGATAGGAAATTCCTTGCTTACCAGATTTATCCTTTTATTTCTTTTTAGCTCTTGCCTAAAGTCATTTGCAGGATATCAAGGTCGTTTCTCAAGTGGTTCCTATCTTTCTAAAGAAAAATTTAAAGATTCCCTTAGTAATGATATGGCCATATTTGCCCATCGATTCTATTTCTCTTCAACAAATATCAATAACTCTGATCAAAGTCTAATCTTTGATATAAGAGATAAACACGATCTGTTTGGTAAAGTTGCAAAAGAGCGAAGAAACCTTAATTCAAAAAACTCATTACAAGTAAAAACATTACAATATAAATTTGGTGAAAATAATAAGAAGTATTACTTTGGTATAGGAAGGCATGTTGTAAAAAATACTGGTGGAAAAATTATTGATGGTTTTGAGATTAAAAAAAAGCAAAGTCGTCGTTTCGATTTTTCTTTATTTGCAGGATACAATCCACAAACCTACGGTGAATCTGAACTAAAATGGAATTCACATAAAATAGTAACAGGAATAACCTCCCATTGGGCACCAAATAAAAATACTTGGGGTAAAAATAATTTTATTACAAATGCATTAATTCTTGAAGAAATTGAAAATAGTTCAAATCGCGTATATTTACAAAACAGCTTTCTATTAAACAACCAAGAAAATAGTATTTTTCAAGGTGTTAGCTTTCTTGACTTAACCCCTACTCTTTATATTCAAAACATATGGTTATCATATTTATTTTTTAAGAGTAGATTCACAAGATATTCAATATCAATTACTTCTGTTGATCAAGTTCTACAAACAAAACAAAGTGATGTGTTTGATAATCTAGACGCTTCAAGATATTCAGAGATTACAACAAAGATATCAAGTAGAATCAGAGCATCTCATAATAGTTTAACGACAAGATTTAGATACGGTAAAAGACAGTCCGATAATAAAGAAAAATTAGAAGCCACGTCGGGAATCAATATCCCATCACTTATATTGAAATCTGATCTTAGTAATTTCAAGTTAGGGATTAGAAATAATTTTGACTACAAAGAAGCATTATTAAGTTTCTCTACTATAATACCAACAAACTCATTTGAATTTTTTTTAGACCAAGATATAATTGTAAGAAGATATAAGAACTCAAAGATTATTACTCCCATTGTTTCGGAATTAGGTCTCACTTATATGACTTCAAAGAGTTTATTTTTAACAACATCTGTCCAATATGCAAAAGATGACAAGGTTAATATATTTAGTTTGTTTTTTAAATTAGTTTATAGATTTGGCAACAAGGCAACGACTCCTCTTAGAAATGGAAAAGTACGAAAAGGGAGACTATGAAATTGATATTAATATTCCTAATGACTATTGTATCATCGCTTTCTTATTCTCAAACAGAAGGTCTTTTAAATAGTCTGCTTGCACCAGGTCTACTAATAAAAGGACATGACAATCTAGAGAGAACAGGTTGCTTAAACTGCCACAACATAGGATCAGGTTTAAGTAATAGCAAATGCTTAAAATGTCATACAAAAATAAAGCAACTACTAAAAAGAAAAAACTCTTTTCATGGAAAAGTTCAAAAATCAAGTTGTACAACCTGTCATTCAGATCACAAAGGTCGTAATTTTGATTCAGCATTTATAGATTTAAAAAAATTTGATCATAGTAAAACAGGTTATAAACTTCAGGGAAAACATAAAAAAGTAGAATGTAAGTTATGTCACATAACAAAACATAAAAATATTAAAACGAAAGATTCTAATCTTAAATTTTTAGGGCTCTCTACAAAATGCAATTCCTGTCATTTAAAACAAGATAAACATCATTTTTTACCTAAATTTAAAAAGATAAGTTGCAAAAAATGTCATAATACCAAATCCTGGAATAAGAATATAAAATTTAATCATTTTAAAAGTACTAACTATAAATTAACAGGAAAGCATAAAGCAGTAAGCTGTAAAAAGTGCCATATGCCAAATAAAAAAACTTTCACCTATAAGTGGAAGAATCTTAAAGTTAAGAACTGTAAGACCTGTCATAATAGTCCACATATTTTAAAATTTACAAAAAAAACATCTACAAAAAGTTGTACAGCATGCCACAGCACAAAAGACTGGAAAAAAATAAATTTAGATAAAAAGCAATTTGATCACAATATTAATACTAATTTTAAAATTAATGGATCCCATAATAAATTAACTTGTCGAAAGTGCCATAATAAAAAACGAAATCAAAAATATATTTTCAATAGAAAAGATAAAAATTACTGTTCTTCATGTCATAAATCCGTTCACGTTAATCAATTTTCAAAAGCGACACAAGAATCATCTTGTAAAAAATGCCACAACACTGATAATTTTCTAATTGGAAAAAAGTTCAATCACAACCAAACAAAATACCCAATAATAGGAAAACACAAAAAAACAAAATGTGTTCTTTGCCATGTATCTACGAAGAAATTATTTCCAATGCACAAAAATAAAATCAATCCAATGCACAAGTTCAACTTTGTAGGAACAGATCTTTCTACATGTTTTTCATGTCATAAAGATCCGCATAAAAAACAGTTTGGTAGCAAATGTATCAATTGCCATTCCATAAAACGATCATGGAAAGTTACAAATGATTTTCACAAAGACTTTAACCTTACAGGTGTCCATTACACTTTAGGATGTAAAGAATGTCACACCAGTAAACAAAAACTTGCTCAAGTCGGATCTCGCTGTGATGTTTGCCATCAAAAAGATGATGTACACTCAGGGACTCTTCAGAGTTGCCAAGAATGTCACAAACAAGACTACTGGGAAATAACTTCGTTTAAGCACTCTCTAACTCTTTTTCCGCTTCGTGGTTCACATAGAACTCAGCAATGTAGCTCATGCCATAAAAATGGTACCTACACCGCAACTCCAAGTGAATGTATAAATTGCCATATGCAAGATAAGCAAAGCGCGACGTTTCCCAATCATGCTTTACCTGGATTTAATAATTGTTCAGAATGCCATAACCAATTTTCATTTAAATAATTGTAAAAAATTCACATATAATTATTTAAATATTCAATCTCTCTTTTTAGCTATAAATACTGATTATTAAATATAACTTATAATTCCGAGGAGAAATTCATGAAAGCTTCATTACTTATTCTTACTATACTGACTTCTATATCTATTGCGAATGCAGCCGTGTCTACATCAATTATCACAAACCACAAAAACTTTAGAACTATCAAAAAAGCAAATAAATTCTGTAAGCAAATAAAAAAAGAACAACTAAGATCAGGTGTTATCTTAAAAAATGATGGTTTAGAAATTGAATTCGATGTAAATGGAAATAAAAAATCAAATTATTATTGTGCTATAAAGGCAACTCTTAATAATGAAGATATTTCTCTACAAAAAAAGAGCATCAGTAAAAAATATGGAAGTGATAGATATCAAGCTCTTTTAGATTGTAGTGAAACAATCAATGATATCAAAAAAGAATTAGCTGATAAATATATTACAGGTGTCTTAGAGTTCAATAAAATAAGAATATTAGGAATATTTAAAAAATATAACTGCAATTTTAGTTACATATTTACAAAATAATAAATATTCCGATTTTGTATATAATAGAAATCAAGATACGTAAGTATTGAAGATTATTAAATCTATACTTTTATGATATAGACCCCGATAATTGAGTAATTAATACATGATTTAAGTTTTTTTTATTTATTTGGCTATAATGTATTTAAATGAAAATATACCTTCTTTTTATAACTTTAACTCTTTCAAGCTTTGTATTTTCAAAAACAACAATTTATCCCAATTACATTTCAAATTTAGATGAGAGTAAACCATTTGCTGTAATTGGTGACACGCAACCCACATTATTAATCGAAAAATTAATAGGCAGAGAGAGTAATAATCAAGAAACTAAAAAATTATTAAAATTTCTAGCACAAAAAGATATAAATTTACTCGTTCATCTTGGTGATGCTGTGAATAATGGATCCAAAAAATCTGCATGGAGGCAGTTTGATAATTGGATGTCACCAATTAGTAAAAAAAACACTCCCGTTATGCTAGCTCTTGGAAATCATGACTACTGGGGATCAAATAAGAAAGCTCTTAAAAATATTACGAAACGTTTTGAACAAATAAAAGTTAGTTCATGGTATTCAAGAGTTTATCAAAATATAGGACTCATCTGGTTAAATACAAATAAATCTGAATTAGAAGATTCTCAATGGATTGATCAGAAGAATTGGTTTGAAAGTAAACTAAATAATTATGAAAGTGATGATTCAATTAAAGCAATTATAGTTTTCGGCCATCACCCTCCTTTTAGCAATAGCACTGTTATAAGTGATACTGAAGAAATAAAACAAACTTTTTTACCGGCATTTTTTAAATCTAAAAAAACAAAAGCGATGATTTCTGGACATGCTCATGGTTATGAACACTTTGTTAAAAAAAATAAACATTTTATAATTTCTGCTGGTGGAGGTGGACCTCGACCTAAAAATTATTTGGCAAATAATGAACAAAGACATCAAGATGTATATCGGAAAGGAACTTCTAAGCAACCATTTAACTACCTAATTGTTACTCCAGGACAAGATTCAATTGATATCTCTTCTTTCGGATTTTTTAAAAATGACAAAAATATTTTTTTAATGGAAAAAATTAATATTGATTTATAGATTATTAGAAGTCTAATTATATTAGATGCTCTCTAGCTATATCAATTATTTCTTCTTCAGAAAGTGTCTCTTCTGACCCCATTGTTGCTAACTTATCTGCTACATCTTTTGAGAATGCTTCAAAATTATCAAAAGGAATATTTAAAGAATAACCATAATACAAAAGAGTATTTTCAACCTCCATTGTATTGGCTTTTTCAATTACCTTTTCTATTAATTCAGTAGTAGGAAGGTTTTGACACAACTGATAATCTTCAGGTTCTGTCGCATTAGCTAGATATTCTAATAATAATTTGTTTTCATCACTTATTTTAGTATCGCTCATAGTATAGCTCCTTTAAAATCCGAATTTACTTAATAAAAGTATCCAAAAACTACCAAAAAGTAAAAATATAAATAAATTGCATAGAGTTACAACTCCTCCTTGCTTGTATATTTCATTACTTGTTAGGTAACCACTTCCAGCAAAAAGAACATTGGCACTTGAGCCTTGTGGTGTAATGCAGGAATGAAAGTTACTGGCAAATAAAAGCATAAAGGTCATAAGCTTTGGTGGAACGCCTGCATTTACTCCAATCCCCAGAAAAACTCCTAATAATGCTAGAATTTGGGCTGTTTGGCTTACAAAAAAGTAATGAATCATAACGTAAAGAGAAATAAGACTTACGTAAACAAGAGGCCAACTCATTCCCTCAAGATAACTTGCTAAGGTTGTTCCAACTAAATTCATAAACCCAAACTTGTTAAGGTAAGAACTCATTGTATAAAGTATTGCAAACCAAATAAATGTGCCTAATGCTTCTCCTTCTTGCTTTAAATCGTGAATAGTAAAAATTTTTGAAATCATTAGAATAGATAATCCCACAAAAGCAATTGCAGTTTTATCAATTTTTAAATAACCAGATAATGACCAGAAAAAAACCATACCTATAAAAGTTATAAGCATTATGAGTTCATTTTTAGATATAGGCCCCATTTTTTTGAGTTGTGACTTGGCAATTTCTGGAGCATTAGGAGTTTCATTTATTTCAGGAGGATAAAGTTTAAATAAGACATAAGGAATTACAAGAAAAGCTATTAGAGACGGAATTAGAGCATTTAAAAACCAAGAAAAAAAAGTGATATGAACACCAAACTCTTCAGCCATTTTAGCACCAATAGGATTAGCTCCCATAGCAGTAAGCCACATTCCGGAAGAAATAGAAATTCCGGCCATGCCATTCATCATTAAAAAATTACCCATTTTATGTCTTGTGCCATCAGAGACCTTTGAACCACTATCGCTAGCTAGAGAATGAATAATAGGATATAGAACACCAGACCTGGCAGTATTACTTGGAAACGCTGGAGCTATTATAATATCTGTTAGTGTCATTGAATAGCCTAAACCTAAAGTCGACTTTCCAAATTTTTTAATAATAAGGTAGGCGATTCTTTTTCCAAGTCCTGACTTAACAACTCCTCTCGCTACAAGAAAAGCAGATAAAATTAACAAAATAAAAGATTTTGAAAAACCAGAATATGCTTCTGCTGGCGTAAGAGTGTTTGTTAAAATGGCAATAGACATGGCCATAATGGAGGCTACAAAAACTGGCATAGCATTTATAATGACAGCGAATATTGTTGATATAAATAATGCAAAGAGATGCCATGCTTGAATACTCAATCCACTCGGCACAGGAAAATTCCAAATTATTATAAAAAAGATCAAAACAATGATGGGTTTATAGTTTGAGACGACTTTTTTCATTTTAAATTTCAATATCTGTTACAATTATTAATTCTTGATGATTTAATAAAGTAGTTGCCGGGTAAGTATTATTTTTATTAACTAAGTTCGATAGAATTTCTCTTTTATTTTCTCCAGTGACCATTAATAAAATTTTTTTACAATTATTAAAAGCTTGTGTTCCATAAGAGATACCTTCAGTTCCATTTTTAAGGTTTAAGTTGTCGCATGTTTTTTCAGATAAATGAACGACACCATGTTTGAAATTTTTTGGAAGGCTCGGTTCATGAAAAGCGACATGGCCATTTAAACCTAGACCCAAAATTGCAATGTCAGCTTGAGTAAACTCTTCATTTACCCAAGTAAAATTTGAACGGTATGATGGTAGGTATTTAATAAAAAAATTTTTGAACAAAAATTTACCATCTAATACCTCATCAATTTGATAAAGTTTAGGTAATGGTAATTCATATTTTTCAATAAGATTGTATAATAATTTGGGAGTATTTCCCGCAGGTAAATAAATCTTTTCAAATTTATTTATTATTATATTTTCTTTTAACCAAGAGAAAGAATACTCCGCTACCTCTGTAGCATCTTTACATGTTATAATTTCCATATAGTTATTTTAAACAAAGGTGTGTCAATGTCCAATAAAAAACAAAATCTTATAGTGTGTGCTCACCCTGACGATGAAACTATCTATTTTGCAGGTTTGATAATGCAGAAGAGGCAATTACCATGGAAAGTAATATGTATTACAAATGGAAATGCTGATAATTTTGGTGATAAAAGACATAAGCAGTTTGAAGAGGCCTGTTTCAAGCTTAAGGTTCTAAATTATGAACAGTGGGATTTTCCTGATATTTACGAACAAAGGCTTAATACAAATAAAATTATTTCTAAACTTTCAAACGAAGAGGATATAGAGGATGTATTTACTCATGGAATAATTGGTGAATATGGCCATCCTCACCATCAAGATGTCTCTTATGCTGTTCACCAAAGTTTTAAAAATGTTTACAGTGTTAGTTATAATTGCTTTCCCGATAAAATAATAAATTTAACTGAAAAAGAATATAAATTTAAAACGGAAATTTTACATTTGATTTATGGATCAGAGATAAATCGTTTTGCTCATCTTGTTTCAGGAACCTGGCAAGAAGGATTTACTAAAGTAGCATCTGAAGAGATAAATGAAATATATAATTTTGTAACTAACCCAGAATCAAAAAAAGCACAGCTTGATAAAACAAAACTTGAAAAATACCTTTGGCTTTATGATCACATAATTGAGATTTTAGGAACTGATCGCGCAAGGATATTTTAATGAAAAAATACTTAGGTTTAGATATTGGTGGCACAAAAATTGAAATTATTTTATTAATTGAAACAATTGATAAAACTGCTCATAAAGTAGTAAGTAATTTTTATAAAATTCAAGATCGTAAAAGAATAGATACAAATAGAGACAAAGGATATGACTTTGTATTAAATAATATATTAAATTTATGTCTCGATATATGTTCAACAAACAATTTAAAAATCGGCGATATTGAAGCAATAGGATTGGGGCTTCCAGGGAGCATTAATCCAGATACTTTAATTATGGTAAATGGAAACAGCCTAGTATTTAAAGATAAAAATGTTAAAAATGACTTACAAAATTTATTAAAAACAAAAGTTCCAATATTTATAGAAAATGATGCAAATCTATTTGCTCTTTCAGAAACAATCTGGGGAGCAGGAAGAGACCATTGTAAAGTTAATAAAACTGAATCGAATAATTTATTAGGAATTGGAATAATTCTTGGTACAGGCTGCGGTGGAGGATTTGTTAACAAAGGAAAAATATATAACGGCCGTAGAGGTGGTGGCCTTGAAATTGGCCATACTACTTTAGTAGAACAAGGAACTCCTTGTTATTGTGGTAGAGTTGGTTGTGCTGAACAATATTTATCAGGATCAGGAATCACAAATGAATACCTAAAAAACTTCAAAATGAAATTATCAGCCCAAGAAATATTTAATAATTATAAAGACAGTGATCAAAAATCGACTCAGGTTATTAATCAATATAAATCTAATTTAATTAATTTTTTATCAAATCTTAATAATATTTTTGACCCAGACTTTATTGTTCTTGGAGGCGGCGTTAGTAATCAAGATATAATCTATAAAGGTTTAACTCTAGAAGTTCGAAAAAGGTCATTCATAACAAATTCAAATATAGAAATATATAAAAATAAACTAGGAGACTCATCAGGTGTCTTAGGTGCTGCAATTCTACCATTGTTATAATTTCTTAGTATTATAAAGGTATAAATTTGTAAATATTTTTAACTTCGTTATTCCAGTTGACGAGTATATTATGACACTTTAAGTTTTTTGTTTCTATTTTGAATTCAGTTAAGTGATTTTTAATTGATACATTGTCGTCTATTGTTAATGGAACATTTTGAAGATATTCAGTATTTATTTTTTCTAATAGATCTACGAAATCTAATGTATAAATATACAATGAGCCACCTGTCATACCAGCTCCTATATTTCCTGAACATTTCCCTAGAATTATGACAGCACCATTAGTCATATATTCACAAGCATGTAAGCCGACACCTTCAACAATTGAAAGAGCCCCGGAGTTTCGAATAGCAAATCTATCTCCAGCTTGGCCATTTATAAAAACTTTACCACCAGTGGCTCCATATAAAGCACAATTCCCTATTATTGAATTTTGGTCAGGAATTAGAGTTGAGTCTTTTTGAGTAATAACAACTTTTCCACCACTAATAGCTTTTGCAAAAGAATCATTTGCTTGTCCATAAAGATATGTATTCATACCTTGGCTGTGAAAAACAGCAAAGCCTTGTCCCGCACAACCTGAGAAAGAAAAGTTTAATTCTTTTTCTGCTGATTCATTTGATCTCATCGCACAAACAGGAGCAAGAATAGCTCTATCAGTTGAATTGATAAGATATTCACCTGTCAAAACATTATTTTTAATATCAGATAATATCTTTGAGTTTAATGGATTATTATTAAAAATATTATTTAATTCTTTTCTTTTGAATATTGCATTATGAAAAAGTTTATCAAAATTGAGATTTCGCTCATTTATAAAAGAAGAAAATTTTTCATTATTTTCTAATAAGTCAGTTCGTCCTATTAAGTCACTCAAGTTAGAAACATTGATTTCCTTTAAAATATGTCTAACATCTTCTGCTAAATAACTTAAATAATTTACAGCATGCTTTACTTCACCATGATATCTTTTCTTAAATTTGATATTTTGTGTAGCAATTCCGGCAGGACAAGTATTCTTATGACAGACTCTAGCCATTATACAGCCCTGAGATATTAACATCATCTTGCCTAAATCAAATTCTTCTGCTCCAAGTATTGCGGCAACAATAATATCTTTTCCTGCTTGAATTCCTCCATCAGTTCTTAAAATAACTTTATTTCGAAAGTTATTTTTGACTAAATGAGAATGTACTTCTGATAAACCGATGAAAAAAGGAAGTCCTGCAGATTTCATAGAAGTCATACTGGCAGCTCCAGTACCTCCATCGCCACCCGAAATATGAATAATATCAGCTCCGGCTTTAGCAACTCCAACAGCAATTGAACCTATATTTTTGCCTGATACAAGTTTTACACTTACTTTAACTTTTGGATTAAACTCTTTTAATTCATAAATTAATTCTTTTAAGTCTTCTATACTATAAATATCATGTTGAGGAGCTGGTGAGATTAAGTCCACTCCAATATTTGAAAAACGCGCTTTAGCTATATCTTTAGAAACTTTAGCTCCGAGTAATTGTCCACCTTCACCAGGTTTAGCTCCTTGAACAATCTTGATTTGAATTTCAACAGCATTTGATAAGTAATCAGCAGTAACTCCAAAACGGCCGGAAGCAATTTGCTTTATCGTTGCACTTGTACCATCGATTTTATAATATGGATTTTCTCCACCTTCTCCGCTATTTGATCTACCATTAACTTTTTTAAATGCTTGAATTAAATCCCGTTGTGATTCAGCGCTAATAGCACCAAAAGACATGGCACCTAATCCAAATGTTTCCATGATAGAATCGATTGACTGTATTTCTTCTATTTTATTTTCAGCATTTTTTATTTTTAATAATGAAATTAGATTTACAATATTTTGATCAATATATTCCTTGAAATCATTAAATAGCTTTGTTCCTTTTTTACTTGGAAAATCTTCTTTGATTAATTGATGAATTATTCGACTTCTTCTACTTGAAATTGAGTGAATTTCGCCATGGCTTTCTTTGGGTTGTTCTGAATATTCAAAAATATTTATAATTTCTTTTTGAGAACAAGAGTTTTTTACAAACTCAACAATTCCTTTTAATGTTAAGCCCCCAATCGTGGAATTTAAATTTGGAAAATAAGTTTCTACAACGTCATCGTTTAGGCCAAGAATAGAAAACAATTGTGAACCTTGGTAACTTCTTAGGACAGAAATCCCCATTTTAGACATAATTTTTAGAACACCATCTGAAAGTGCCTCAATTAAACGTTCTTCTTTTTCATATGAAAAGAGATTATTTACAATTTTAAATTCTGAATTTCTAGCATAACTTAAAGACATGTAAGGGCAAACCGCACTTGCTCCAAAAGAAATAAGACATGCCACTTGGTGACTTGTTTTAACTTCCCCACTATCCATAATAATTGAAACTTTTAGTCTTTGTCCAACTCTATTTAATCCTAAATTTACCGATCTTAGTACAAGAAGTGGTGGTATAGGATAGTGATCATCATCAGCTTTTCTATCTGACAGAATTATAATTGTAACACCGTCATTGATTGCTTCAATAGCTTTTTGAGTTAAGTTTTCTATTTCATTTGAAACTTCAACAAAATTAAAATCCTTAGAAAATGTTGTATCAAGGACAAGAGATTTCAATTTTGAAGAATCAGATTTAACATATTCGAGTTGGCCGAGACTTATTACTGGTGTCTCTAATAAATATCCAGCTTTCGGAGGTAGTAACTCTTTTGACTCAAAGATGTTTGGTTTCCGACATAAAAATACTCTTAGATCAGTAACAAGTTTTTCTCTAATGTAATCAAGAGGTGGATTTGTTACTTGAGCAAAATCTTGATAAAAATAATCAAAAAGGCTTCTATTTTGATTTGATAAAATAGCTAGCGAAGCAGTGTAGCCCATCGATCCTATTGGCTCTTTTTTATTTAGAATCATTGGGTCTATTATTTTTTTATAATCTTCAAAGTTAAAATTATATAAGTAGTTTTTTTTAAGATCTATTTTATCATTTGATTCTTTTATATATTCAAGTAAAGATAAGTTATTACTAAATGAAAAATTGTCGTGTTCATAAATAGTTGAAGGATCATCAGTAATTATTTTACCACTATAAAGGTGAACCGAGATACTTTCTCCAGCAGAAAGAGATCCATGCTGTATTACATTTTCGTTATGAGGAAAGACTCCAGCTTCCGAAGCTAAAAAAAGAGTCGTTTTTGTTTTGGTCCACCTACATGGACGAAAACCACTTCGGTCTAATCTTGCTCCAATATATTTTCCATCACAATAGTTTATTAGAGCAGGGCCATCCCAAGGTTCCATTGCTCTACTCCAGAAATGGTAATATGATTTATCAGAAGCAGGAGGAACCATAATTGCTAAAATTTCAGAAATAAGCGGAATGCTACTTCGATATTTTAATGCCTCTACCATTCCATTCATATTTCCCGAGTCCGAAACACCTGTTCGAGTAATAAGTTCATCTTGTCGAAGTCCTGATGCTTTTTCTCTTGAAATAGCTTGAGTCCTATTTCCTTCAATAGTGTTAATTTCACCATTGTGAGCAATTAATCTAAAAGGCTGAACTTTATCCCATGAAGATAATGTATTTGTACTAAACCTTCGATGGACTATTGCAAACTTAATTTTAAAATGATCATTTTGAAGATCTATAAAGAAATTTTCTAATTGGTCACTGGTACACAAAGCCTTATATACAATTGAAGAAGCTGATAAAGATGAGAAGTAAAATTGCTGATAAACACCATTTTCTTTTTCTTTAATTCGAGTTAATTGCTTTGCTAAATATAATAATTTTTCAAAAGAATATTTTGTTCTACAATGCTTCGGCCTTTTGATTATTGCGTGAATAAACCCAGGCATTATTTTAACTGCAGCTTCGCTTAATACTGATGTATCAACCTTGACTTCCCTGTAGCTTTCTATAATTAAGCCATATTGCTCAAAACATTGTTCAAAAATTTTTAGTGATAATTTTTTTAATTTTTCTTCACAAGGCAAAAATAATGAAGCAACAGCATGCTCATGCTCAGTTATTTCAAATAACTCCCAAGGAATAGAAGTCATAATTCCGGCACCATCACCTAAGAGTGGATCATTTCCAACTCCTCCACGATGCTCCATATTTTTTAAAGCAGCGAGGGCTAAACTTAAATTACTTAATTTGGCTTGGTTATCTAAAGAAGCAAGAAACCCCACTCCACAATTTGAAAATTCCATACTATCCTTTAACATGTATTCAAACCCTAACATAGATAGAGTGAAATATGAATTATCCACAGAAAATTTTAATGGTTAAACCTAATAATTACTGTATCAATTACAAAATTAATCCTTTTATGACTGGTACTGTTAATAAAGATCTTGCAATGAAACAATGGGAAAATCTGAAAGATATTTATATCAAACTTGGATTTGAATTAATCATTCATAACGATCAATCAGACCTCCCTGATATGGTTTTTTGTGCCAATCCATTTTTCTCTCATCCGAGAGGAATACTGCTTTCCAATATGAGATTTGGACAAAGAAAAGAAGAAGTCAATTATGTCAAAAAATGGTTTTCAAAATTAAATCAACTTCAAATTGAAGAAAACTTTGAAGGCATGGGAGACTTACTCTATTGTTATCAAACCTCAAGACTTTTTGGAGGATATGGCTTTAGAACAAAAAAAAGTGCTTACACTCAAATTGACAAGGTACTAGAATCTAAAATTCAAAGATTAGAACTTGTTAACGAAAACTTTTATCATCTGGATACTTGTTTATGTATCATTGATAAAGATAATGCTTTAATTGTTGAGAAGGCCTTTACAATAGATGGTCTTACGATAATCAAAAATTCATTTAAAAATATTATTTTAGTTGATGAACAAGAAGCTATTACATCATTAGCATGTAATGCTCACTCTCCCAATGGAAAAGATATAATTGTAGAAAAATCAGCGATAAAACTTCAAAAAAAATTAGAAAAACTTAATTTTAATATTCATCTCGCTGACACAAGTGAATTCATTAAAGCTGGTGGCTCAATTTTTTGTATGAAGCATCCTCTTTTTGTATACTGATTTGAATGCTATCAAGAAAGAAAATAAAACAATACGTAAATTATAACAATTACTAAAATGGATATTACTAACCATTTATAATCCGTATTAGATTTTTCGACTCTAAACTCACCGTGTTCCATAAAGTAATCATCAAATCTATTATCAATGACGTGTTGTAAATCAACTAAGGGAGTTGATCCTACAAAACGATAAATTTCATCAGGCCCATCACAAAAAACAATTGTTGGGACAGAACGAACATCAAATTGTCCTGCAATTTCAAAGTCTACGCCTGTATTTACTTTATAAATATTTAAACTAGAACCATTAGTATTATTATTTTCTTCAAGTTTTTGCATGACAGGAGTCATTGCTTTACAAGGCCCACAAGTATCGGAATAAAATTGAATTATAAATAATTCTTTTTCTGTTTCTCCAACTTCTTTAAAATTAGTACTATTTAATTCTTTCATTTATCTCACTTTGAATCCGCTTAGTTTAGCAAAAGCGTTATTCGAAATATTTTGTTGTTTTGGGATAGAATTATTTTTTGCTTTTGGTACAAATTCCCCATCATCTTTTTTACAACTTAAAGCAAGTCTTTTTCTTTCTTTATCAATCTCAAGAACGCGAACTTTAACTTCCTGGCCAACTTTAACAACCTCCATAGGATCACTGACAAATTTATTGGCAATTTGAGAAACGTGAACTAATCCACTTTCTTTAATTCCAATGTCAACAAAGGCTCCAAAATTAGTTATATTATTAACAACTCCAGTATACCACTGACCTATGACAACATCATTTATACTTTTAATTGTTTTATCAAACTCAGTGCTTTTAAATTCAGTTCTTGGATCTTGAGTTGGTGCCGACAAACTGTCGCATATATCTTTAAAAGTAAGGGGGCCTATTTTTGCTTTTAAAGTTGAGTCTGACTTTAATTTGTTAATAGTGTTATCATCAGACAGCAGTTTATCTAATTTGATTTTATTGCTTTCACACCATTCATTTATTTCATTAAATTGCTCGGGGTGAACAAATGTTTTATCTAGAGGATTATCTCCATCATAAATTCTTAAAAAACCTGCAGATTGCTCAAATATTTTTTCAGAAAATCTGGAAACTTTTAAAAGTTCCATTCTATTTTTAAATCGACCATTCATATCTCTATGGGATACTATATTTTTCGCAACGGTTGGCCCAATCCCTGAAATATAAGCAAGAATATGTTTACTTGCAGAATTAAGATCAACTCCAACGTAATTAACACAATCTTCCACAACACCTTCTAGACTCTTTTTCAATTTTATTTGATTTACGTCATGTTGGTATTGGCCAACTCCTATTGACTTCGGATCAATTTTAACTAGTTCACTAAGAGGGTCTTGAAACCTTCTCCCAATAGACACTGCTCCTCGAACTGTTACATCTTTATCTGGAAATTCTTCAATAGCTACTTTTGAAGCTGAATAAACAGAGGCTCCTGCTTCAGAAACTAAAGTTGCAGGAATTTTCCCTTCTTTTACAAAGCTAACATTACTTTCTAAAAATGCGAGAGTTTCTCTTCCAAATGTACCACTTCCAATAGCAATTGATTCAACTTTAAGTTCTTTTAAAAGTTGTTCTAAAATTACTTTTGATTTTTGTACTTCTCGTTTTGGTTCATGTGGATAAATAACCCCGTCAACTAAAAGCTTCCCTGTCGAGTCAACGACAACAACTTTGCAACCTGTTCTTATTCCTGGATCAATTGCCATAACGATTTTTCCACCTAAATAAGGCGCTAATAATAAATGTTTTAAATTTGCACCAAAAACCTCAATAGAAGCAGTTTCTGCGACTGCTCGTAAATTTGTTAATATCTCCAGTTCTAAAGATGAATGAAGGTATACTTTATAAGCAACACTTGAACAAAATTTCAGTTTTTTTAAACAGGCATTATTTTTTCCTGTTAATGTATATTTTTCAATAAGATTGGTTATTTCATCAATATTTGTTTCAACTCCAACTTTTAAAATTTTTAGAAGCATTCCTCTTCTCATTGCTAAAAATCGGTGAGAAGATTTAGGGTCATTTAAACTTTTAATTGTTTCACTAAACTCGAAGTAATCTTTAAACTTTAGATAATCTTTTATTTTCTCAGCGTCTTTTCTTTTTGATGAAGAAATAACTCCATTTTTTAAATAATAATCTCTAAGTGCGTCTTTGAGCCCATCGATGTAAACCATTCGTTCAATTATAATTGCTTGAGCACCTTCTAATGCTTCATCAAAAGTTTTTACATCTTCAAGAGCTTGAAACTCTGATTTTAATTGTTCAAGATCTTTCGTTCCTTCAAATATTTCTAAGGCTAAAGGCTCTAATCCTTTTTCAATAGCTTTCATAGCTTTGGTTTTTCTTTTGCTTTTAAAAGGAGCGTATATATCTTCGAGTTGAGTTATATCTTTTGCCTTAATAACTGCTTTTTTCAAGTCGGGAGTTAGTACTTCTTGTTTCTCAAGAGCATCTAAAATATATTTTCTTCTATTTTCTCGAGTATCAATACTTTCGTAAGTTTCTTGTATTGAACGAATCTGAGTTTCATCAAGATTTCCCGTCATTTCTTTTCTGTACCTAGCGATAAAAGGAACAGTACAATCTTCTTTTAAAAGTAAAGTTAAAACTTTTTCTACTTGTCTAGCATTAACATCAGCTGTGATAGCACATTCTGCAATATAATTTGTTTCCATAATTCTCCTTAATAAGTAGAACTATTCTAAAATTTTTACACAAAATTAAAACTCTTTTTTTTGTTTTTTTAATTAATAATAAGTGCTAATGTTAGCAAAATGGCCGACTTTAACACTTTTATTGGTAATATATCTAAAGAACAGTTTTTCGAAGAATACTGGCAAAAGAAAGTATTGGTTGTAAAAAATGCTTTTACTAGTCAAAAATCTCTTGCAGAATTTCAAGAAATTTTAAGTTTGGGCTTAGATGAAGATTACGAAACAAGACTCGTATCTGAAAAAGATGGCGAATATCCTTGGCAAGCATTAGAAGGTCCTTTTGATAAAGAAGTACTTGATTTAAAAAATGGTAAATCATTTACCTTTATAGCGCATAATTTAAATTTATATTTTTCAGAATTTTATCAATTTCAAAAAATGCTTAATTTTTTTCCAACTTGGCTTTTCGATGATGTCATGGCTACTTGCTCAACCAAAGGAGCAACTGTTGGAGCCCACGTTGATAATTACAATGTCTTTATTCTTCAAGGAAAAGGAAAAAGAAACTGGCAGATTCAATATAATCCAGACACTAGCTATATTGATGATTTAGATATTAAACTTCTGCAAAACTTTAATCCAGATCACGAATATGTCTTGTCTGAAGGTGATATGATTTATATTCCACCACAGGTTGCTCACAATGGTATCTCACTTGAAAATAGCCTATCCTACTCTGTAGGTTTTAGAGCATTTAATAACAAAGATATGGTTTTTTCATATTTTAATCATATGTTAGAAAAGTATGAAAGTTATGATTACTTTAAAATGGATAACTTATTTTCTTCTAACCCTGATGAACTAACTAATAATGATTTTTTACAAGCAACCAATATTTTAAAATCTGCTTTAAATGATGAGTCTCTTATAAAAGAATGGTTTGCTAAATATACTTCAGAACCTCGTGTTGAAAGTTATGAACCAGAGATTCTTAAACAATCATTAGATCTATCAAAAAAGTATTTCAAAAATGAATTCACTCGTTTAACTTTTTATTCTGATAAAGAAAATTTTTGTCTAAATATAAATAGCAACTCATTTTTAGTAAATAAAAGTGACTTAAATTTACTTACACAAATATTTAAAAATTCACCGCTTGAAGCATTAACTATCGATCCAAATAAGGTATCTAAGAAAGCCAGTGAAATTCTTTTAGAATTATACAATTTGGGAATTATTTATTGCCAAGAGTAGCAAAGTAGCTATTGAATATAATTCTTTCCTTGCCAAATATTTTCAATATTCATTTCTTTTATAAGCCGATTATTAAGTTGAGTAAGAGGCTCTGGCCAATGAGGAGAAAGCATCAGTTCTTCAGGAGCACTTCCAAATAATCTTTGCATAACAATATCAGGCCGAAGAATCACAAGGAATTTTTTTAATAATTCAATATATTCAGTTTGCGTATAAGTTTTAAAAGGCTTCTTTAAATATTCTGAACCAAGGACAGTGTGCTTAACAATATGAAGTTGGTGGAGTTTTACAAACTCTATTGGAAGTTTAGAAATAAAATTAGCACCTTCAAGCATGGTTTGTTCATTTTCCCAAGGGAAACCAAGTATCAAATGAGCGCACATTTTAATTCCCCTATTGGCAGTTAGGTCAATTGCACTTAAAAAATTATGTATGTCATGACCTCTATTAATTTTTTTAAGAGTATCATCACTTGCTGATTCTAATCCATACTCAATTGTTATGTCGTAACTTTTTGAAAGTTGTTCTAAAAAATTAATTTTTTCTTTATCAACACAATCACTTCTTGTTCCAATACATAAGCCAATAACATCCTTATGTTCGAGTGCTTCCAGATATAGTTTTTCTAGTTCCTTTATAGGAGCATAGGTATTTGAATAACTTTGAAAATATACAAAGAACTTGTTAAGCGACGAACTTTCAACTTGATAATGCTTGATAGTGTCCTCAATTTGTTCTTTTAACGAATCAGAGGAATTCCTTGTATAATGAGAAAAACTATCATTATTACAATATGTACAACCACCACTAGCCACTGTTCCATCTCTATTTGGACAAGTGAAGTCAGCATTAATTGATATTTTTTGAACACGTTGGCCATGGACTTTTTTGATATATCTAGAGTAAAGATTATAAGGGATTTTTTGCATAGTATTATTTATGTATTTTTATCACTATTGTCAAAGAAATTGGTCAATATTTAATTACTTCTTACTTAAGGAATAGTTTTATTGTCTAATTAAGAAAGTAGAAGTATTCATACTTTATGCGAAATCCTGTCAAATTGTTCTTCCCTCTCGCGGCTTTGATTGCTTCGATTATTCCTATTTTAACCAGCTTAAACTTTGCTGGTATCGTTGATTTAAATACAACGACATTTACTTTTACGCAAAGACATGTTCTTGAAATGTTATTTTCTTTTCCAAGTGCTGTATTCACCGGTTTTTTGTTGATGTCTTCATTTTCATTAAATTCTTTTGATACTAGTATTTATAAAAAACATAATATCTTGGCTCTTCTTTGGATTTTTGAGAGAATTGTTTCTTTTATAAATGTTATCCCTCCAGTGATTCAACTGCCCCTTCAAAGTTTATTTTTGATTTTTGCAGGACTTCAAGTTTTTATTCAATTTAAAAAAGTAAAAAAAGAAAAATATATGTATTTACTGATATTTTCACTTTTCTTAATTGCTAAAGAAGTATTTTTATATGGAGTCTTTTATCAAAATGAATTTTGTTACTCTTTAGGGATTGGAATTGCTGTAGATACTTTAAGGTTACTTTTTGTATATATATCAACAAAAATGTTTTCTTGTTTTATAAAAATGGCAGCAAGTTGTAATGTCAAATCAAATAATTTTATTAACCCATATGCCATAACTGCAACAGCAATGATCCTGTTTAGACATTTGTTTTCAAGTAAAGAAATTATTAGTGCAATATATTTACTTGCTCTTGTTTTAAACTTTATTCGCTTTATTAATTGGGATATTTTAAAAGGATGGACTCATCCGGCCGTAGGTAGTCTAAAGCTGGGCTTTCTTGGTATTTTAATTCACATGTTATTTTCTATAATATCAATATATTTTCCTAATCTCGATTTTTCATTTTCCATTCTACACATTTTTACTTTAAGTGCTCTTGGTTCTTTAGTTTTAAGCTTTGTTTTACGACTCTCCCTTGCAAACTCCAACTTAGTTCCTTCAAAAAGTAAATATTTCAAAGTAAGTTATATTTTAATTTTAACGGCCATAATATTTAGAGCAGTAATGCCAATACTATTCAATGGCAATATAGAGAGTTTTTATATAATTTCAGCTATTTGTTTTTCAGTAATTTACTTAGTTTACATCATTAAGTTTATCCCAAAATGGTACTTCAAATAACTGAAATCACAAAAATTATCAGGGTGTATTATGTTTTTTCCTAATCTATATCATAGTTTTTTACTTCAATAAGTAATAATATATTTTTATTACTAAAACTGTTAAAGGATTTTATGAAAAAAATACAATGGACAAGTGAATTTGAAGTTGGAATACATCACATCGATACTCAGCATAAAATTCTATTTAAACTTTTAAATGATCTATATAATGCTACTGAAAATAGTGAAACTATCGATCAAGCTGTTGAATTATCTCAAGAAGTTTTTAAAAACTTAGGTGAATACATCGAAATCCATTTTCGTGATGAAGAAAAGATTATGAAAGATAATGGCTGGCCCAAATTAGACGAACATATCAATTCTCACCGAAAATTTGAGGCAAGAGTAAAAGACTTGTCAGAAGCTTTTAACCAAACAGAGAATATCTTATTTCCAAGTATTATAACATTTTTAGAAAAATGGTTAATAAAGCATATTAAAGGAACAGATGTAGAAATAGGAATTTTCTTAAAAGATAAAGGGCTTAAATAATGTTTAAAATATTAGAAGCTGAATTTCTTTCTGAAAATGTAAAAAAAATTATAATTCAAGCGCCTCGAATTGCAAGAAAAAGAAAGGCTGGCCAATTTATAATATTAAGGCTTGATGAAAATGGAGAAAGAATTCCATTAACAATCGCTGACTCCTCTCAAGAATCGATAACCATAATTGTTCAAGGAATTGGAAAAACAACACAAGATCTAAATAAGTTAGAAAAAGGTGATACCATTTTAGATGTTGTAGGACCTCTAGGAAAAGCATCTCATATTGAAAAATTTGGAAACGTCGTTTGTATTGGAGGAGGAGTTGGAACAGCTATCGCTTATCCAACAGCAAAAGCATTTAAAGAAGCCGGAAATAATGTGACAACAATAAACGGAGCAAGAAGCAAAGAGATCGTAATCTTAGAAAATGAAATGAAAACTATTAGTGACCATGCTTTTATAACAACTGATGATGGAACATATGGACATCATGGATATGTGACAGATATTTTAAAGGACTTATTAGAAAAAGGTTTAACAAATACAAATGACAAAATTGATTTTATTTTAGCGATTGGACCAATCCCAATGATGAGAGCAGTAGCAGAACTCAGTAGACCTTACAACATTAAAACTTTTGTTAGTTTGAATCCAATCATGGTCGATGGAACAGGAATGTGCGGAGGATGTAGAGTAATTGTTGGAGGAGAATCAAAGTTTGGCTGTGTTGATGGCCCTGAGTTTGATGGACATCTTGTTGATTTTACAAATTTAATAAATAGAAATAACACTTATAAAGATTTAGAAAGTGAAGCATTAAATAAATCACCTACATGTCCAAAAGATCATGCTTTAAAATAAATTATTCATTAATATATAAAAATTCTTAAAGGAAAAAAGTAATGGCAAGCTTTCCAGATAAAAAAGACCGAATGAAGATCCAAAGACATGATATGCCTGAACAAGATCCTCTGAAAAGATCAACAAATTTTTTAGAAGTAAATCTTGGTTATGACAAAGAAACTGCAATAGTAGAAGCGCAAAGATGTTTACAATGTAAAACTCCAACTTGTGTTGATGGATGTCCTGTAAATATTAAAATAGATCAATTCATAAAGTATATTGTTGAAGATGACATGAACTTAGCAATTGATAAAATAAAAGAAGATAGTTTTTTACCAGCGGTTTGTGGCAGAGTATGTCCTCAAGAAAAACAATGTGAATCAACATGTGTTTTAGCTAAAAGAAAAGAATCTGTAGCTATCGGAAGACTCGAAAGATATGTTGCTGACTGGTCATTAAAAAATCCAAATTTAAATCACCAAAAAAAGACGATTCAAAAAATAAATAAAAAAGTAGCGATAGTTGGAAGTGGGCCATCGGGACTTGCCTGCGCTGCCGATTTAATAAATCTTGGTGTTGATGTCACAGTATTTGAAGCTCTTCATGAACTAGGAGGAGTGCTTGTTTATGGAATACCAGAATTTAGACTTCCTAAAGATATTGTTAAAGCTGAAATACAAAAACTAAAAGACTTGGGTGTCAAATTTGAAAAAAATGTTGTTGTCGGAAAGACATTAACTATCGAAGAAATATTTAATGAAGAAGGTTTTGATGCAATTTTTCTCGGAGTAGGAGCAGGACTTCCTAAATTTATGAAAATCCCAGGTGAAGAATACGCGGGCGTATATTCAGCTAACGAATTTTTAACCCGTGTAAATTTAATGAAATCAGATCAATTTCCCAAATTCGACTCTCCTATTTTAAATTGCAAAGGTAAAAATGTTGCAATCATTGGTGGGGGAAATACGGCAATGGATGCTGTTAGAGTTGCTAAACGTCTAGGCGCAAAACACGCATATATAATCTACAGAAGATCACTTGAAGAAATGCCAGCTAGAGATGAAGAAATTCACCATGCTCAAGCTGAAGGAATAGAATTTTTAAATCTTACAAATCCTGTTCGATATATTGGTGATAAAAACCAAAAACTACTTCAAATCGAATGTTTAAAAATGGAACTAGGTCAAGCAGATCAATCAGGAAGAAGAAGGCCAATTCCTATTGAAAACTCCGAATATAAAATTGATATTGATATTGCAGTAGTGGCAATTGGAAATGGTTCAAATCCTCTTATTATAGAATCTAATCCTGAAATTGAAATAAATCAGTGGAAAAATATTGTGGTAAATCACGATAATATGGAAACTTCTAAAAAAGCAGTTTTCGCTGGTGGTGATATTGTGACAGGTGGAGCTACTGTAATTTTAGCAATGGGAGCTGGCAGAAAAGCCGCAAAAGGAATCTATAATTTTCTAAATATGGAGGTTTCAAAATGATAAATATAAATGAGTTATTAAAATTTGCAATAACAATTGAAGTGTCTTCCCAAGAATTTTATAAAAATGCACAATCAAAGACAAACGATTCAAAAACATTAACTTTGTTAAAAGAACTGTATCTTGAAGAGCAAAAACATGAGAGGCTACTTCAAAACCTTCTTGATTCTTGTTTGTATGATGGAACAGTTAGTTTACCAAGTAACTTAAACATAAATTTTAAAGACAGTCACAATCACCCCGATGAAAGTAAAGAAAAATTAACTTTTGAAGATATTACAAATATTTCATTGGCTAGGGAAAACAAAGCAATTCTTCTGTTTGAAAATTTATTAAAGTTTGAACTTCCAGAAGAAATAAAAGAACTTTTTGAAAATCTTTTAAAAGAAGAAAAATCTCATCATCATCAAGTAAGTACTTTAAGTAAACAGATTGAAGGCACTATGGGAAATGAAAACTAGTTCTTGTTTATAGTTAATATAACGCTATAATTATATAATGAGTGAAAATGATAATACCAATGATAAAGATTCAGGTGAAGACAAAAAGAAAGATGAAGTTTTTTTATCATTTTGTTATATTGGACAAGATTTAAGTTTTTGGAATAAATTACAAAAAAGAATTACAAAAACCTATGATGACAAAAAAGTAACTTTTATAAATATAGATATTGAGAATGGAAGTAATGAAGCCAATCCTACCCCTACAGCATTATTTTATAAATTAATTCATACTTCAACAGATATCCTTTTCATTGACTATTCAAAATCAAAAGACCTTTTATTAAAATTAGCAAAAATAATTAGAAATGATAATAAATCAAAACTGATTTCAACTGTAGGACTGTTTGATTATCAATTAGGTCCCCTCGACATCTCTCGATCTTTATTATCTGGAGTAAGAATAAATCATTTTAAAGGTGATGAATTAAGCTCAATTATTTATCAATCTGTGGCCTTCTTCGACCCTAGTAAAGCTATTGAATTTAAATTTGCCCTTGCAAAAGTAAATGTTGCTCACACTTTAAGACAAGACCTAAGAATGATTTATATTGAAGATGATAAAATTAGAATTGAGACGAATTCTCCATTAACCGAAAAGACCGAAATTACTTTAATAAAACCTAAAGAAGACACAAAGAGTTCTCATCATATGGTTTTTACTATTGAATCAATAAAAGACTACAACCTATATTACAATTCTAGATATGGAGCAATCCTTAAGGCAAAAGACGCAAATGATATTAAAAGTTTTTCATCAAAAAAGGATAAAAATACTTCTCCAAAGTTCTTAAAGATCGCGTTTTTTGATAAAAACTTAGAAATTTTAAAAGAAAATGATTTTGATATTTCTAAACTTAATTATTCATTTAATTTTCAAACAATGATTCATCACGATCATTTAGTAGTAAAAAGACAAAGACCCAATTTAATTATTATTCAATTGGATGAATTTGATATTACTATTGAAATTGTCAAAGAACTCACTCAAACAATAAAAGCACTCAGTAATTATATTCCCTATATTTTTATATTTAATTATAAACAAGGGGAAACTATATCTAAAGTTGTAAATTATCCAAAACTATTAAGTTTTCCAACTCCGTTTACTTGGCCAATTGTAGAAAATATAGCCAAGAAGCTTACAGAGAAAACTCCTGAAAAACTTACAAAAAGGCACTTTTTTTCAAGTAAAAACCCCGATGTCATAGTAAAGATTGAACATAATGTTAATGTTCTCGGTTTTGATGAACAAAACCTATACTTTGAATACTTAGAAGAGCTACCCATGTACACCGTTTTTAGTATGATATATCCTGTAAAATTACTTCTTACAATTGTTCCGATCCAAGAAGGCAGTGAATTTAGCAGTAACAAAAATGCTTATAAAGGACTGATTAATCTTGTCTCAGAAAGCAAATTTCAAAAACTTCGATTTGAAATAAATGAAATATTTTTTGAAGAAAAGAAGCAGCAAAAAGAAGAAAATAAAAGAATTCGAATAGAATTAGAAAAAAAATATCAAGAAGAGTTATTGCAAACAAAGAAAGAAGACGCTAAAGCTAAAGAATTGAAAGAAAAAGAAGATAAAGAAAATAAAGAAAATAAAAGATAAAAATCTATTCAGCTAATACAGTCTTTGATTTTTTTATCCAACTATAAATTAAATTTTTATCAGCAGTACTTAATTTTGCTTCTGAATGCATAAACAAGTACATACTATCAGGCATTCCATTCTCTTCAATTTCTTCCTGAATTTCACTTAGCATTTTTATGATTCCACCTCTTCTCGATTTTCCTGTAAAAGGAAAACCTTTTGAGAAATCGATATGCTCTCTTGCTTCGTCAATATCATGATCAATAAGTTGTTTAACTCCAGGAATTTTATAATACCAAGGATATTTCGTCTTATCACTATGGCAATCAAAACATGAGCGAACAAATATTGATTTAACTTCTTTATTCCAGTTAAAGTTTACAAGCTCCAGCTTCTCTTTACTGAATGATTCATTTTTTACTTCCGTTATATTATGTTTTTCATCATCGTGAGCATGAGCAAAAGTTAAAACAGAACTAAAAATGCATATAATTATTAGATTTTTCATATTTAAATTCTCTTTTAATTTATGTTAAATATCAAGTTAATTATTTTCGGCTGATTTTGAAAGCTCAAAAAATTCAATTAGATCTTTTGCCGTAATAATCCCAACCAATCTTCTAGTATTAAACCTAGATACCACAGGCAATCTTGAAACACTAAATCTTTTCATTTTTTCAAATGCCATTAAAAATGATTGATCAGGGTATATTGTAATCAAGTCCTTGTGACAATGATCAATTAATTGCTCATCTTTATCATTAGGCTCTTCCAAATTTTCATTTCGAGATAAAAATCGCTCAATATCACTTTGATTCATGATCCCTACCAAATTTCCATCTTTTAATATTGGATATCCAGAATATATAAGTTTTTCCTTCATTAATATTAATTTAGCAGCGGTTAAATCACTTTCTAAAGAATAAACATTAGTTTGAATACAGTCTTCAATTTGCATACTTTCCATTGTTTCATTATCTTTTTGCGTAGGTAAATGTACCCCTTCATATTCAGCTAAAACTTCATAGACAGATTCTTCCAACAAAAGGTTGGCAACAAAAAAAGATACCACACTTGATATCATCAAAGGTAATATTAGGTCATAGTCCCGAGTCATTTCAAAAAGCATTATAAATGCTGTTAATGGTGTGCGAATAACAGCAACAAGCATTGAAGTCATTCCAAGAAGTGCAAATGCGCCTGGCTGAACAGTACTTACTCCTAAAATGACAAGAGTTTTCCCAATTAGCATTCCGCCGCATGCACCAATAAACAAAACTGGCATAAAAAGTCCACCGCTGAGACCAGTACTATAGGAAACAGATGAAGTGAAAAATTTTAATACTAGTAAAATTGCTAAAAATAGAAATGAAACTTCTTTCCCTTCTATAAAGCTATTAATAACTTCGACTCCATCACCTAGGACATCTTGATTAATATTAGAAGCAACTGCTATTAAAAGGACGGCAGTTACCAAGTAAATATATTCATTTTGTAAAATATTACTTTTAAATTTTTTAAGGATTACTGCAAAATGAACCCAAAGAACCCCTAATACTCCAATCAGTAGGCCCAAAATCACATAATAAAATAAATTGATTTTATGTACAAATGTATACTCAACAACTGAAAATGAAGTTTTATTATTACCAAATAATTCATAAGCAGTAGCAGCTGCGATGCATGACGTTATCATAATAGGTGTTAAATATTTAGTGTTGAGTTCTCCAATAATTTCTTCCAAAGTGAAGGCAACCGCTGCTATTGGCGTAAAGAATGCTGCAGATAATCCTGCACTTGCTCCAGAAAGCACAACCAACTTTCTATGTTCAACGTTTAATTTAAAAATATGAGAATAAAGATAAGCGAAAGCAGATGAAACAGTTACACATGGCCCTTCTTTCCCAAATGATAATCCAGAAAGCAGTGTTAAAGTTGTTGTAATAAATTTACCGATCCCTAGTCTTTTAGGTAACTCGCCTCTTAATGCTACAAGAGCTAATTTTACCTGAGGTATTCCTGAGCCCTTAGTATCAGGAAAAATTGTTTTAGTTAAAAATATTGATAAAAAAGTTACACCTAGAGAATATAATGTTGTTTGCAGGTTAAAGGCGATATTTGTTTTAATAAAAGGTACGAGCAAATGAATAATTTGATGAAATCCATAGGCAACACCTCCGGCAGTAATTCCCACAAGAACTAATACAAGAACGTATTCTAAACTTTCAACATTTAATATATCTTTGACTTTTTTTTGCATGATTATTTGTTTTTATACTATCAAAGGATACACTATAATTTAACAATTAAAATAATTAAAAGGAGATTATTATTATATTAAATGAAATTTGGTTTGTTTATTTGATTGAGACCAAAAAAGACAAATTATATTGCGGTATCACAAAAGATCTCGAAAAGCGCTTTCAACAACATCTAAATAAAAAAGGGGCAAAATACTTTTATTCTGATACACCAGTAAAGATTGTTTATCATGAAAAACATGACTCAAGATCAAGTGCTTTAAAACGTGAAGCTGCTATAAAAAAACTTTCAAGAAAACAAAAACTAGATATTGTTAATACACATTAAAAATTCTATAAGACCCTAAATGAACAGGTCTATATTATTTATCTCTTACCTATCTCTCTTTTCATTAGGATTTATTGATAATGCTCGTGGCCCTATTTATCCCTTAATTCTTAAAGATTTATCATTAACATTTTCTGCGGGATCGATGTTTTTTACAATTGCTTCAATCTTTGGACTTTTGGTGAATTTATTTAGTAAATCTTGGTTAAATAAATTTGGAGCATTTAGACCATTAAAAGCTTTTGCAATTTTTCAACTTGTAGGAAACATAGGTATTGGACTAAATCCCAACTCTTTCACATTGATAATCTTTTTTTCTGCTCTTTATGGAATAAGTTTAGGAGGAACAGGTATTGCAATAAATATCCTAGTTGCCGAGACAACAGACCTAAAATACAGAAGAAGAGCTCTCTCTGGAATGCATTCAATGTATGCAATAGCTTCGATTATTTCTCCCCTAATGGTTAGTTATTTAATCTTGAATGATATTAAATGGAATATAATCTTTTTATATTTTTCAATATTTCCATTTCTATTTTTAATTAGCACTTTTCTTAGAACTGGTTATAGTCATGAAAGTGTTAATAAAATATTATTAAACTCTGTCTCACTTTCAAAAAAAATTAAACTTTCTGCGATACTTGCTCCATATGTCGCTGCAGAAATTATAATATCCTCAAGGTTACCATTATTTTTGACTAAACACTTTGAATATAGTGTAGAAAGATCATCGACCTATTTAGGAATATTTTTTTCATTTTTATTTCTAGGCAGATTATTGTTTGCAATCAAGAAATTTCAGGTAAATACTCTGCCCCTGTTAAAATGCTCATTGATTTTTTCTTTAATATTTTATTTGTTAGGACTTTTTAATAATCCACTCTGGTTCACATTGTGCGGTCTCTCAATGTCTTTTTTCTTCCCATATTGTTTAGAATATTTTTCCGAATTATATCCAACCAATATTCACGAAATCACTTCTTTTTCTATGATTAGTATTGGAGTATTTTTGATTTCAATGCACGCAATTTTCGGTATATTTTCTCAAGCATTTGGAATATTTTCTTCGTTTAGTTTGGGAATATTATTATTAATGATCTCAATTACTTCATTATTTACTTTAAAAATAAAAAAAATCTAATCATTATTCATCATCTGACTCTAATTTCGAACCAGGGTTATGTTTTAGCCAGGCATTTGATAATTTTTCTTTTAAATCATTTTCTTCAGGTGGTTTTATTAGATAATCACTTGCTCCGAGTTCTATTGCTCCTAAAACATTTTCCATATCATCATTAGCAGAAACCATTAAGACTGGAAGATCTTTGAACTTATCATGTTTTCTTAAAGCTTTTAAGAATGTGTCTCCTGTTCCATCCTCCAGATTCCAATCAAGAAGAATAAATTGAATAGGATTAGAAGTAAAAATAGTTTGTGCTTGTTTCAAAGAAGGAGCCATATGAACTTTTCCATTAAAGCCAAGTTTTTTAAGGGCAATTACTAATATTTTTTGCATAACTTGAGTATCTTCGATAATCAAAAACTCTAAATCAGAGGGTATAGCAACGTGTTTTATATTTAACATAATAATAATTCCTGTTTAAGACTAATCGTCAAAAACTTATTTTTATTTAGTATCAAAATGCCAAATTTATAAATTTTACTGTAAGAAATACTAGTGCTTAATTTATAACAGCTTTAAGTATATAAAATTATTAAGGTCAAAATGTCACCACTTAACTAAAACTAACACTTGATTAATTTAATATAATATTTATTTTGACCAAAGTATTCAATATACTTTAAATAGAATTAACATTGCCAAGGAGAATGAATGAATAAAAGATTAATTTTAACTGTAATTGTGACAATTGCCACTTTTACTATGAGTGCTTTTGCTGGTGGCCCTATAACTGATAAATCAAGAGGGAATCGTGTAAAGCCCAATCGGCCGAGACCGCCAAGAGCGAATCCTAGACCAAATAGACCTAGACCAGTTCCTCCAAGAGTAAACCCTAGACCAAATAGACCTAGACCAGTTCCTCCAAGAGTAAACCCTAGACCAAATAGACCTAGACCAGTTCCTCCTAGAGTAAACCCTAGACCAAATAGACCTAGACCAGTTCCTCCAAGAGTAAACCCTAGACCAAATAGACCTAGACCAGTTCCTCCAAGAGTAAACCCTAGACCAAATAGACCTAGACCAGTTCCTCCAAGAGTAAACCCTAGACCAAATAGACCTAGACCAGTTCCTCCAAGAGTGAATCCTAGACCAAATAGACCTAGACCAGTTCCTCCAAGAGTGAATCCTAGACCTAGAAGAGTTCCACCAAGAGTTATCAATAGACGTGGCCAAATGTATCCACGATATAGACATCTTCCAGCCTGGAATCGTCAAATGAGAAACTACACGCCATATAGACATGTGGTATATAGAAATTTCCCAAATAATTATAAAAGATATGTTGTATTAAATGATTACTATAGAACATTAAGGTACAGAGATATCTATTTTGATCGATGGGTAAGACAAAGAATTAACTACCAAAATGGTTACTATTACTACAACAACTACCCTTATTACGTTTATAACGGTTACCAACATCGTTACAGTCAAATGGATAGATGTAATTATGAGTTAGTCGATGGTTACACCAATCAAACTTACACTACTTTTTATAGTCAAATGTGTAACACAGGATATGATCAATGTTCTCAATTAAGAGATCAAATGAATTCATCATATAATGAATACAGATATTTTTGTTCTGAGAAATATAGTAGCGAAAGTAATAGTGATAACAACTGGAACTATGATGATGATTTTTATTCAGATGTAAATGATAATGATTATCAAAGTGATGATGACTACTATGATGATGATTTTTTTAATGACAATAATCAATGGTAAAACTAAATATTTAATGATTTAAAAATTTAAGGAGGATGATTTACATCCTCCTTTTTTTTATTTAAATTATTAAAATGAACAATAAAAATCTTAAAGACAAACTACTCAGTGAAGTTGTTTCAACTTCATGGCTTAACTTGATAGATCATCACAAGAGAAAAGCAGTATTTATTGTAGATAAATCGATAGATCTCGCTCAAGTTGCTGTTGATGTCGCAACTGATAATGTGGGTAATATCAAAGAATATCAATCTAAAAACTTGTTAATAGAACCAAGTAAAGAACAAGTAACAAAGTGGGATAATAATAAAAATGAAATAATTGCTAAAATAATTATTGTTCAGCCTTATGTTTTCATTCAGCTAATATAACAACGTCTTTGAAATGATAAACAATCCTTTTATTAAAAAAATTTGCAAGATATTCAAAAGTATTTAAAGAATAAAAGATCACATGTGTTGGGTCATTTTTATACCACCAATCTTCAAAATTAAGATCTTTTTTGTGCATAGATGTCATAAATGCCAATATGGACTTTTCTTTAAGTATAGATTTCATTGTAAGAAACTCTGACATTGGATCATGAAAATGTTCAATAACTTCTGAACAAACTAAAAAATTATAATGATTTATTAGAGGAATATTTTTGTAAAAATAGTAATCATAATTATCAACAACTATTCCACAATCTTTAAACATTTTTGATAAAACAGGTGTATGGCCACATCCGTAATCAATACCAATATCATTGTTATTTACATACTTTAACATTGGATCACGAATCTTAGACAAAAATTTTAAATATCCTTCATCTATATAATTATTTTGATGTTTAAGATATCGCCTCTTTTCTTCATTAGTATCAATGTAATATTTGGGATTTAGAAATATAGTATCGCAAAGCAAACAATGAAAATATTCGTTTTTATTTTTTATCTTAAAATTATTAAGATTCTTATTATTACAAAGAAGACATTTCATTAAATTTTTAAGATATTTATAATTTTATAAATCATGTATGGTAAAGTACCATTTGTCTTAGAGTGTGAAAATGCTCCTATGATTACAGTATCTGCTCTTTCAGTTTTTAATAATCTTATAGGTTTTTCTATACCGTCTTCTGTTAAACAATCTTTTTTGTCACTAATTACTAAATTTGTTCTACAAACGGTGGGACGATCTTCATAAATAGAACAAGCATTTTTATTGTTTAAAAAAATACATTTTCTAAGTTCGTAAGGAATTTTAAAATAATCTTCTGAATTATTTTTCACTTTTGCCTGAATTGCTAACCTTTTCAAGTCAACTTTAATTTCACCTGACAATATTTTGCCAGCATAATAAAGTGCCTCATCAGAAGTTACACTTACCTGAGTGTGACAACAGGCACTACAGCCCTTTTTACAAGATAATAATTTTTTTGCTATTGGATCTTCTGTAACAATTTGCAAATTTCGATCTACTTGATTGTGAATATAGTTCACTCGATCAGTAAGAAGTTTTAAAGATCTTAATTTATTTAATATCCTAAATAGTATTTTTCTAAATAATAACTTATTTTTATTATTAGCAAAAGATTTAGAAGCTACAGCTGGAAACAAATATTCTCCTTAAAAGTACGTTAGCTTGTGTACTTTTGTTAATTATATCAAAAAATAATACTTGTAGAATATAGTCGGCATTTTTTTCCACAATTCTTATTGTACAATGCAATTTTTACTCACTTTTTAAATGATTATTTGAAATGGTATAATATTTATGGAGGAATTGATGAGTAAAAATCTATTCTATATATTACTATTATTTGTTATTACAAATGTTGCTTTTGCAGCTAAGTCATCACGTAAGCCAGCAATAGAGCCAGTTATAGGTTTATCAATTGATCAATATAAGCAAACAACAAATGATAATGGATATAATTGGCAAAATCGTTCAGTTGCAAGTAAAAAACCTCAATCGAAATTTCCATATTGGATTGGATTATTATTACTTCCTTTAGTAAGTGTTTATTTACTAAAAAAGAGAACTCCTTCTAAAAGTAATCAAATTTTTGATGAATCTGTTGTTCATATTGATAAATTTAAATCAAAAAGTGAAGATGATGATACAAATTTCCCAATGGCATCATAGTTTTTACTAGTTAGAGACTTAGCCATTTGAGATTTTTTTTCTGTAAAATTACATTATGAATATTGGGAGATTCCAAATATATATCGAGTAATTGGTCTTGGTTACTATCCAAAATCTTTACTTTAAATTCTTTTTCAAAATAATTATTCAAATATGTTTTATAGCCCTTCCAAATAATTGGCCCTTTTGTGACTTTAAATTGCTTTAAGTTTTTCTTAAATGCCAATAAATATAAACGAACAGATGAACGTTTTTCTAAACCATTAACCTCTCCTTCATAGTAATATAATAATAATATATTTTGATATTTAATTTTTTTGAATTTTATTTTAAATAATCGAGAATTAATTCCTACTGCAGCAAACTCAAATTTAAAAAGAAGTTTATTGCTTGAATTCAGTAACTCTATATAGTCTTTACCATCTTTCTTTATAAAACTAATTCCTTCCAAAAGGTGATCTGAATTTAAATTAATTTTATATAATGAACTTCTTTGAAAAAACTTTGGTTTTGATCCTGTAACTTTTTTTGAAAATTGATTACTTAAAAATTCTGACCTTAGAAGGCTTTCATCTTGAGAATACAGATTAAAGCAAATAAAAAATATAAAAACAACATAACGCATAATAATATAGTGCAATAAATTATCGCCAATTTAAAGTAAAATAAGCTAAAATCAAAAAAAATAGACACAGGGATAAAAATGCTAAATATTGTAGTACTTAAGGACACTGAACAAATTGAAGTTTTCTCATATTCTAATGAAAAATTAAAAAATGAAATTAAAGATATTACTGATCTAAAAGAAATTGAATCTCACCTTATTCTCTATCCAAAAAATCTTAACAGTTCGGAAGAGATATTAAATATATTAAAAAAAGAAAGTAATAATTGTAATATAAAGGAATTATCACAAAGCGGTATTACATTAGAAAACTTAAAAGAGTTTGATTACAATCAAATAAAAGACACTTTAATAAATGAAAGTTTTACACAATTCTCTCTACATCGAAATCTTAGTTTACTAGATCAGTTTCACCCTACAATTAATCACCTTTCTCATTTATTATTTGCTGATCGTCTTAGTTTTTATGAAGAATTATGGCACATCCTAAAAAGTAATACCGCTTCAGTTGACGCTAGCTTAATTTACAACGGCTTTATTGCAAAAAAACAAACGAAAGAAGAAAAAGAATTAAATGAACCTGCTCAGAAAGGTGATCTAGTAAAAAATATTGTTGTGGGACCTAAACATCCTCAAACACAAATTAAAAGTGATTTAGCTCTAAAGATTATGGCTGAATATAAAAATCAGCTATCAAGTAGTTTGGAAGTACTTGAGTTTGATTCAAAAAAAGGAACCTTCATATTATCTGCTTCGATAAATGAAAGCCCCTTTATCTTTATGGCCAAATCCTTCAATTTCACAATTTTGCAGGAGAAAGTGCTTAAAGCTTTAATTGAAGGAATAAATATTAATCTAGGTAAATCAAAGTAATTTTATATTTATATAAATTTTTTAGCGACTTCATACTTCTTTTATAGCTTACATTTAAATCTAAACAAATATTTTCTCTGTAATCCCTATCATTATCTCTAGGAGAAAAATGGTGTTGCATATAAGACTGAAAAGTATTTCCAAAATAACCTGTTTCTTTACTATAATTTCCTGGTTGAAATAAATTTAATTCCGAGTCATTGTCCAAGTTAATTTTACCCACTAATTCTTCTTCATTAATAACAAAATTTTTATAAATATAATTATTAACTGACAAAAGAGAGTCTTTTATTTTATTAGCTTTAATTTCATAATTTTTTAAAAACGGTAAATCTCTAAAAATTTCACAACTAATTAAGTGATTTTGAATTTTACTTGATTCGACTCTTTTTATTCGTTTGACCTCTTCAATTTCTTGCTCAGCTGTAACTCTCGCCCAAATTTCTCTTGAATGAAATTTTGATAAATCAACAGTCGAATTGTTACTTAAAATAGTTTTACTTTTATATGAATTAAATAAAAACATATCTTCTGTTTTTGATTTATTTGCATAAATATATGTAAAACTGCCATTTTTGATTATCTTCCATTTGTTTTTATTTAAAAAATACTTCAAAGAAAAACCATCAAAAATGATTTGATTATCAATACTTTTTAAAGCATTTTTTAGAGGTATATAATTTGGATATTGATACATAATCGTTTTAGTATCATCTAGTATTAAAATAGTATTCTTTTCAAAATCACTTTCTTCTAATGTCTTAATATTTCTATCATATGTTACAAATTTATTACTCGTAATAGAATCGAGTAGGCTACGGTACGTTATGCTTTCAATTTTTTTATCTACTATTTTTTGTTCTTTTAAGTCAAATAGTTGAATATTTTCAGATTTGAAAAAATAATTATTTTCTTTCAAGTTTAAGTAGTTAATATAGGATTGATTTGAATCAATTTTTTTAGGAAGTAATATTCGCCGCTTAAATCCCGTTGTTTGTTTTGGAATATTCCCTGATAATAATTCAAATCGAATCAGAGACATTGGCAAAAATATATTTTTACCTTTAAAAAAACTAACTTTATTAATTTTAGTTTCGAATATTTTTGATACTTGATCAAGTCTTTCACTTTTTGGTAAATTTGCTTTCTTTCCACAACCTTGTAATAAAATAATTAATAAAACACTAAATAAATAATTCATAAACTCTCCTTTGGTTAAAGAGAATTTGCATTAAATAATTAAAAATTGAAATAAATGTTCATTATTAGATGAATTCTTTTCATTTATGAAAAAGACATCTTAATTATTTATTTTTTTACCAAAAGAACCGAGTTTCTCTCCCCCAAGAAGATGAAAATGAGTATGAAAAATACTTTGACCAGCATTTATTCCCTGATTGGTGACAATCCGAAATCCGTCATTAAAAGAAGATTGACTAGATATATATTCGTTCATTGATTTAAAAACAACTTCTATTTCGGATGAATTATGCGACATTTCGGATATATTTTCAGTGTGATTTTTATGAATGAAAACAATATGAATTTTAGCCAAGGGATTAATATCTTTAAATCCTATGACATCTTTTGATTCATAAACAATCTTACACGCTAATTCTTTATTAAATAATTTACAAAATAGACAATTGCTCATTCATTCACTCTTTTTATCTCTACACCTAACTTCGTTAATTTTCCCTCAATATTCTCATAACCTCTATCTAAATGATAAACTCTTCTAATTTCAGTTTCGCCAGGAGTAACAAGAGCGGCCAATATTAAAGCTGCACTTGCCCTTAAGTCTGTACACATAACAGGTGCAGAATTGAGGTCTGAGCCTGTTATAATTGCTGAATTAGATTTTAACTGAATCGAAGCTCCCATTCGTACAAGCTCTGGAATATGCATAAATCTGTTTTCAAAGATATGTTCTGAAACAATAGATGTACCATCAATAATTGTGGCCAATGAAGTCATTTGCGCCTGCAAATCAGTAGGAAATCCTGGGAAAGGGGCAGTATCGATTACAAATGGTTTTAATTTTGAAATTAACACTTTTATTGAATTATCAGAACACAAAATGTTTGCTCCTGCTGTTTTTAAAATTTCTATAAATGAATCTAAATGAGAGGGATTTATATCATTAATTGTAATTTCTGACTTCGTCATTAAAGCTGCAATAATAAATGTTCCTGCTTCAATTCGATCACCTATAGCTTGGTATTCACCACCATTGAGTTTAGAAACGCCTTTAATAGTTAATGTTTTAGTTCCGACACCTGTAATTTTAGCACCTAATGTATTAAGAAATTTACATAGATCCTCAATTTCAGGTTCTAGAGCAACATTGTCTAAGATTGTTTCCCCCTTTGCTAGAACTGCAGCCATTAGGAGATTTTCAGTTGCACCAACTGAAGGAAATGGAAATGTAATATGAGTACCTATTAATCCGTCAGTTTCAGCTATTACATAACCTTTATCTATTTCTATTTTTGCGCCCATTTTAATCAAAGCATCAAGGTGAATATCAATTGGTCTTTGGCCAATAGCACAGCCTCCAGGTAAAGATACTTTTACTTTATTAAATCTTGTAAGTAGTGGCCCAAGTAATAATATTGAAGCCCTCATTGTTTTTACAAGTTCGTAAGGTGCGACAAGATTATTAATATCATTAGATACATAATCAAAAGATTTTCCTTGATTACTAATTTTTACTCCAACTTCTTGTAGAAGTTTATTCATTGTCTTTATGTCTCTTAGGTTAGGTAATTTGTGTAAGGTGATTTTTTCATCAGTTAATAAGACCCCTGCCATAATTGCAAGATACGAATTCTTTGCACAAGAAATATCAACGGAGCCTGAAAGTTTTTTACAATTTTTAACATATAATTTATCCATGACTTATCCTTAGAAATCTATTTTTATTATTATAATCTTTTATTATTTTAACGTTGAATTGACTTGAAAACAATTCTTTTAAATCTTCCAAATGATCTTCATGTCCTTCCATTAAAAAAAGGCCATCTATATTTAAATGTTTTTGTATTGATTTAAAGATTCGTTCAAAAAATAAAAAATATTTCTCATCATCTAAAAAAAGTGCCACATCAGGTTCATATTTCAAAACATTTTTATGAACATTTGTTCTATCTTTTAATCTTTTGATATAAGGAGGATTCGATATGATTAAATCAAACTTTTGATTTATTTTATCAAATAGATCAGAGCAGATAAAATTGCAAACTAGATTAGGTTTAAATTTATTTTTATGAAGATAAAAGTTTCTTTTAGCAATACTTAAAGCTTTTTCACTAATATCACTTGCTACAACTTTACTTGGAGTAAAACTTAGTTCTTGAAGTATTGATATGAGCAAGGCGCCACTCCCTACTCCTAGTTCCAGCACTGATGAAATATTTTTTCTTTTCGCAAATTCAATTGCCTCTTCGACTAATATTTCTGACTCGCTTCTTGGAATTAAAACGCTATCGTCAACGAAAAACCTTGAATTAAAAAAATAAGCACAATTACTTATATACTCAAGAGGCTTCCCTTCTGATAAATATTGAGCAAATTGTTTTAAAGTACTTTGAGAATCGTTTAAGCCAGAAATTAAATTAAAATAATTAAATTCTTCTAATAAACGTTGTACTTTAATACCTGGATAATTATTATTAAGTTTGTCTTTGTTTGAACTGAAATAAGAATTTAATTGAGATGTAATGAAGTCATTCATCCTGACCTTTCAATAGTTCAGCTTGATTAAAAGCAATTAATGCATCTGTTACGGGAGCAAGATCACCTTCAACGATTGAGTCTAATGAGTACAATGTTAAGCCAATTCGATGATCAGATAAACGACCTTGAGGGTAATTGTACGTACGAATTCTTTCCGAACGATCTCCGGTTCCAATCTGTCCTTTACGTTCAGCAGATTCGGCTGCCAATTTTTCATTTAACATTTTATCATAAATTCTATTTGTTAAAATTTTTAACGCTTTATCTTTATTTTTATGTTGAGATTTTTGATCCTGATTAGAAACAACTATTCCTGTTGGTAAATGTGTTACACGAATAGCAGAATCAGTTGTATTTACACATTGTCCACCAGCCCCTGTTGCTCTAAAAACGTCAATTCGTACTTCGTTTAAGTCGAGTTTAAAGTCTAATTCTTCTGCTTCAGGCATTACTGCAACAGTTATTGTAGAAGTATGAACTCTTCCCTGTGATTCTGTTTTAGGTACTCTTTGTACGCGATGAACACCAGATTCATACTTAAACTTAGCAAAAACATTTTCACCGGAGACGCTAAAAATGACTTCTTTTATACCTTCATCACCTTCAGATAATGAAACAATTTCTGTTTTAAACCCCAAATCTCTACAATAATTTTGGTACATTCTATAGACGTCACCAACAAATATAGAAGCTTCATCTCCGCCAGCTCCAGCACGAATTTCAATCATAACGTCTTTTCCATCAAGAGGATCTTTTGGTATGAGAAGGAGTTGGAGTTTTTTTTCGAATTCAGGAATAAGCTTTTCACCATCCGCTAATTCTTCTTTTGCCATTTCTTTTAAATCTTCATCTTTTTCATTTTTTAAAATATCTTTTGCTTCATCAATATTTTCTTTAATTTTTTTATACTCTTTAAATACTTCAACTATCTCAACGAGATTTGCTCTTTCTGAAGAAACTTCTTTATATTCTTTCTGTCTGTCATATAACGTTGGATCTCCCATCTTATCAGTGAGTTCATCAAAACGTCTTACGACTTGATCAAGTTTATTAAATATGGACAAAATTACTCCAAAAAATCTTTTAAAACTAAAGAGGAAGATTCAATATCAGCAAGATTTTCGATTTCTATCTCCTCAACGCTTAATATTTTTTTATTAGCTTTATTAAGTTCAAATTTTTCCTCTAGCAGAAGAACTGTTTTAATTGACGCTAGAGCCACTTCAAGCTGACTTTCGTCAGGCTCTCGAGTTGTTAATCTTTGTAACATCATTCCAGGTACAGAAATTATTTTACCAAATACACTATTTACATTTTTTCCCGACCATTTTATTAGCTCATAGGAAATGCCAGCAACAGGAAAAGAAAGTAGTATTTTATAACCCACGGCGATAAAATGTTTAGCAATTGGATGAATATTAGTTGGCATAGGAATAAAAACAAATATTCCAGCAAATAAAATTATAGATATAAATATTAAGAAGAAAATAAAGGTTGTTCCACATCGAGGATGAAATGTTGTAAATAAGACAGCATTATCAACTTTTAAATCTTTACCTGATTCAAATGTAGAAATAGATTTATGTTCAGCGCCATGATATTGAAAAACTCTCTTTACGTCAGGCAGTAACCCTATTAAAAAAATATACAATAAAAAAATTGTTGCTTTAATAGCACCGTCAATTAAATGAAACTGAATACTTTGAAGTCCCCACTTTGCACCAACGCTATTTTCAAGTAAAGCAGTTAGTAAATGTGGTAAAGCAACAAATAAGCCCATTCCAAAAATAAGTGAACCACCTATTGTTAAAAATGTTTGCCAAGTGACTTTTTGCTCTCCCTCTTCAAGTTTTTCTATCTCTTCTTCAGATTTTCCTTTTTTTCTTAACTCTTCTCTTTTTTCTTCAGCCATTGCAATATTTGCGGAGTAATTCAAAGAAACAATTCCATTAGCCATTGTTTCTATTAAAATTAGTACACCTCTAAAAAAAGGGAACTTTAAAAATTCAAATTTTTTCGAGAAACCAAACCATTGATCTTTTCTCAACTTGATTTTACCTTCAGGAGTACGTACAGCAACAACAAAAGCATTAGGTGATCTCATCATCACACCTTCTATAACTGCTTGGCCACCAATAGAAGTAAACTGATTTTGTAAAATTAAAAGAAGTTTTTTTAAATTCATTAATTATCCGTTCATTGAGTCTAAAAATTCAATATTAGTTTTTGACTTCGTAATTCTTTGAAGCATAAATTCCATAGCATCAATAGTATTCATAGGGTGAAGTACTTTTCTTAAGACAAAAACTCTTTGTAGATCTTTCGGCTCAATTAATAACTCTTCTTTCCTTGTGGCTGATTTATTAATGTCCAATGCTGGAAAAACACGTTTTTCAAGCAATTTACGATCTAATTGAATTTCTGAATTACCAGTTCCCTTAAATTCTTCAAAAATAACCTCATCCATTCTTGAGCCTGTATCAATTAAAGCTGTTGCAATAATTGTTAAAGAACCACCTTGTTCGATATTTCTTGCAGCACCAAAAAATCTTTTTGGTCTATGAAGAGCATTCGAATCAACCCCACCGGAGAGAATTTTCCCTGAAGGAGGTACTACAGTATTATAGGCTCGAGCTAGACGAGTTATTGAGTCAAGAAGAATAACTACATCTTTACCTGATTCGACTTGTCTTTTCGCTTTTTCAATTACCATTTCTGCAACTTGGACGTGTCTATTTGCTGGCTCATCAAAAGTTGAAGAGACAACTTCAGCTTTTACATTTCGTTCCATATCGGTAACTTCTTCAGGACGTTCATCTATCAATAATACAATTAACATTGTATCAGGATGATTTGTTGTAATCGCGTTAGCAATGTCTTGAAGCATAACAGTTTTACCAGCTTTAGGTGGAGCAACAATTAAACATCTTTGTCCGAAACCTTGAGGTACAAAGAGGTCAATTATTCGAGTTGAATAATTTTTAGGTTGGCTTTCAAGATTAATTTTTCTATCTGGATATAAAGGAGTTAAATTATCAAATAAAACAGTTTTTTTATGCTCAGCTGGCTCAAGTTTATTTATTGTAGCAATTTTAAGTAATGCAAAATATCGCTCATTGTCTTTTGGTGGTCGTATTTGACCATCAATTGTATCACCTTTTCTAAGGCCCATTTTTCTAATTTGGCTAGGACTAACATATATATCATCGGCTCCTGGCAAATAGTTATAACCAGGTGAACGTAAGAAACCAAAACCATCTGGAAGTATTTCTAAAACTCCTCCCCCATGAATACCTTCTTCTTTTTTAGCTTTTGCTTTTAGTATTGCAAAAATTACTTCGTGACGTTTCATTGCACCGGGGTTCTCAACTTTCATTTCTGTTGCCATTGAGTTCAATGTTTTGATATCCATCATTCTCAGATCATCTAAATGCATGCATTATCTCCTTAATTTATTGATTTTTTATGTGTATTTATAATATTTTTGTTCATTATTTATTAACTTTAATTAAGTTTTTAAGTAATATAATTGTCCTAAATTTAATGCTCCTGAATTTGTCTGAATATTAACTGATTTGGGACTTTTGGAATAAGAATACTAATAATATGAACGTTTTTAGCATTTAAGTCAAGCCTCAAGTATTATTTTTGAAAATAATAATCGACCGTAGAGAGTAATTTTATTATATTTCATACATATATGAACGACTTTAAAGGTAAACATATTTTATCCATAGATTATGGAACAAAGAAAACAGGTATTTCTACATATAAGGTTGGAATAGATCCATTTCCATTATTACAGGATCGGGTCAACAACAAAACTCAACAAGACTTAATTAATTCTTTAAAAGACATAATAGAGGCTGAATTTATCGATATACTTGTTTTAGGAATACCTTATTTAACTGATGGACAAGAAAGCAAAAAAACACTTGAGGTAAAAAAATTTAAAGAATTATTAATTAAAGAATTAAAACTACCAGTCTATGAACAAGATGAAACATTAACAACCGAAGAAGCAAAAGATAGAATGAAAAACTCTCCAAAATTCAATTTTAAAATTGATTTAAATTTGATAGATAGTTTATCCGCCAGTATTATTTTAGAAGATTTCCTCGCTAATCAATCATAATTAAATAAAGGTATTATTTATGAAGAAAAAACATATTTTAATCTTAATAATAGCTCCCATCATTGCATCAATATTAGCTCTATCAAGAGTTTATTATGCTTATAATGTATGGTCTTATTCTGGACCAGATAAGACCTTTACAATAAAATCAGGCCAAGGATTTTCATCTATAAATGGAAAATTAATAAAAGGTAATTTCATTTACAGTGGCAAACTTTTTCACCGTTATTGCCAATTTTATAAATGTTTAAATAAGTTCAAAGCTGGTGAATATGAAATAAAAAATGGGATGACAATGAAGACAATCATAGATCTTCTTCTCTTGGGTCACTCAAAGACAATTAAAATAACTATTCCAGAAGGTAAAAATAGTTACGAAATAGCAAAAATCTTATTAAATCAAAAAGTTATAAAATCTTATGCAACTTTTATAGCCTTAATTAAAGACAAAAAATTTAGAAACTCACAAAATTTACAGGGCCCAAATCTCGAAGGGTATCTATATCCTGAAACATATTATTTCTTAAAAAATATGTCAGAAAAAGCTGTAATAATAAAAATGATTCAGCAATTTAAGCTTGCAACAAAAAATATTTCATTTTCAAATCCTAAATTATCAAAATTTCAAGTTTTAACATTAGCTTCAATTGTTGAAAAAGAAACAGGAGCTAGTTCAGAAAGACCAATTATTGCGGGTGTATTTTTAAATCGTTTAAAAAAACACATGAGGCTTCAATCTGATCCAACTACCATTTATGGAATTTACGAAAATTTTAACGGCAATTTACGAAAAAAACATTTATTACAAAAAACTGCTTACAACACTTATAAAATTCCAGCTCTTCCAATTGGCCCAATTTGCAACCCGGGAATTCAGGCAATAAAAGCAGTACTTGAACCTACTCAACATAACTTTCTATACTTTGTAAGTAAGAATAATGGCAGGCATATTTTCTCAGAAACATATAAAAAACACAGAAAAGCAGTCAACTTATATCAAAAAAAATCATCTATGCGCAAGGGCAAGAGCTGGCGTGACCTTAAAAAATAGGAAAAATTTTCTAACAAAATATTTTAACAATAAAAATATATAATAAGCTATAATATTTAAGTTAACTACATGGAGGTAGTATGTTTAAGAAATCGTTTTTAAAAGAAGTAAAAGAGAACCTTTTAAATATGAAACAACAAATTCTAAATGCTGGATACCTAACTTCATATAAGGACATTCAATTAAATAATGATGAATTAAAAGAAGATGGAGACATAGCGTCTTCTGTAGTTGAACAACAAGTCAGTTTTACAATGAGAAATAAAGAGCTTGAGAAACTGAGAAAAATCGAAATTGCCTTAGAAAGATTAGAAAATGGATCTTTTGGTGTTTGTGAAGAATGTGAAGACTCTATCAACGAAAGAAGATTAAAGAGCCAACCATGGACTAACCTTTGTATCGAGCATGCTGAAGAAGCAGAAAGATCAAACTCTCACACTTATAGAAAAAGAGCTTAATCGTTTAGTCATTTTTAAATTTTACTTCAAAAATCTTATCTGTTTTATATGATAACTTATTAGTAAGTTTGCTAATGTTTTTGTTCAATTTATAACCTATTTTATAAACCTTTTGACTATTGTATTTATTTGAAGTTTGTTTGCTTTGACTTGTTAAAGTAAATAATAAAAGTGTTATACTGATTGCAAATAAAAAGTAAAAATTCCATTTTGATTTCATATGCCCTCCCGGCTTACTAATATATAAAGCAATTTGTCTGCCAACTTTTAAATACCTAATTTAGCGAACTTATGACTGTTTAATCATGTCAAAATGTCACCGAGTAATTAAACTAAGTACATTTTGTTACTGACAAAATAACCCCATTATAAGTAAACTATTGAAAATTTGAGGAAATTATGACTAAGAAGTTTTATATAACAACAGCTATCGACTACCCTAACGGAGTTCCACATATGGGACATGCTTACGAAAAAGTAGTTACCGATTTTTATAACAGATTTTATAAACTGTTAGGTTGGCAAACATATTTTGTTACAGGAACAGATGAAAACGGACAAAAATTACAAGAAAGTGCGAAATCTGCAAATATGAAAACACAGGATTTTGTTAATTCCAATGTTCAAATATTTAGAGATTTTGCTGAAGTTTTAAATATATCAAATGATGACTTTATAAGAACAACTGAATCAAGACATCAAAAGACTGCAAAGGAATTTTGGAATAAGCTTGAGAAAAAAGGTGATTTATACTTTGGAACCTACTCTGGTCAATATTGTTTAAGCTGTGAAAATTTTTATACAGAACTACAAGCCCCCGAAGGAGTATGCCCTCATCACCACAATGAATTAACTTTAAAAGAAGAAGATGGTTATTTTTTCAAAATATCAAATTATGAAGAATGGATAATAAGTTATATAAAATCTTCTCCTGACTTTATATTGCCAGAAAATGCCAAGAAAGAGTTATTAAGTAGACTAGAAAAGGAGCCATTAAAAGACGTTGCTTTTTCTAGGCCAAACAATGGTTGGGGAATCGATGTTCCTGGAAATAAAGACTATGTGATGTATACATGGTGCGACGCTTTAGTTAATTATTACTCTGCTCTTGAAGATAAGGGCTTAACAGACGAATATTGGCCATGTAATATGCATGTGATTGGCAAAGATATTGTTTGGTTTCATGGTGTAATCTGGCCATGTATGCTTAAAGCAATTGGCATCGAATTACCAAAGCAAATATATGTTCACGGAATGATTCTTGGTAGTGACGGCCGTAAGATGTCTAAAAGTCTAGGCAATGGAGTCGATCCCTTCGAAATTTTAAAAAAATATCCTCTTGATTCTTTTCGCTATTATCTACTTCGAAATATTCCTTCATCTAACGACGGAGCTTTTATTGAAAAAGAACTTGTAGATAAACATAATAATGAACTAGGAAATGACCTTGGTAATTTATTAATGAGAGTTGCTAAGTTATATTTAAAGCAAAGTGAAGAAAAACTAAAACCTGGCAAGCAAGAACTTTTTCCTGAAAATTGTTTGTCTGAAGTTATTGAACATGTAGAAAGTAGAAACCACAATAAAGCCATTGATAAATTATGGGAAAGTGTTAATCGTTGTAATCAGTATATAAATGAGTCAAAACCTTGGGATGAAATAAGTAATCCAGAAAGATTTAATGAAATTATATACAATTGTATTTATACAATCGATTATTGCTCTCAGCTACTGTGGCCAGTAATGCCTACAATATCAAAAAAAATAATCGATTCAATTGGAACAAAATTAATAACAAACATTCATTCATTAAAATACGGAAATGACTATAGATTAACTTCACCAGATGTTTTATTTGAGAAAATTGAATATAAAAAAGAAATCTATATTTTCAACATAAATTCAGACTTAGAATTAGTAAAAACAATTGAGAATCAGTTAACTAAATTTAAAATCACAACAATCTCAATCAAAGATACTGATCAGCTTATAAGTAACTTAGAAAATAATATTATTCCAAACTTAGTTATCTCAACTGGCGATAGTATTGATTTTACAAATATATTACTTGAGAAAAGATTAAAAACTCCTGAGTTAATTATAAATAATAATGCATCGAAAGATCATTATAAATTATATAAAAAAATGAAGTTTATTAAAGTTTGTTATGATGAAAATGATATGGAACAAAACATAAAGATACTTTTAAAAAGAGTTAATTAACTATGGTGCTACAAGAACTCGATTCTTTCTTTTAGCCATAAACTCAATTCTGGCGATATCTTCCATTTCTCTTTTGCTTTCTTCTTCTTCAACCCTTCGTCTTGTTGAAGTTTCAAGATACTCTTGTCTTGCTAACTTAAAATAATCAGACATTGCTTGAAATTTTTTAAATTTCTCTGGATCATTTTGTAAAATTTGAAGTAATCCTTTGTAGCCATTATTAATAAAAACAATGGCATTGCTTACTTCAAAGTTTTTTAACATGTATTTATTTACACAGCTGTCGAATTCATCTGAACTTTCTGCTTGATAACACTTTTGTTTTTCAAGAGTATCAGCCATAGCGTAATCACGAAGAAAATAGATATAACCAGAATAACCAGTTCCGGTAGTTCCAGACATAGCGGCGGCACTCCAAATATAAAGTTTTTTTGATTTAAAGTTTTGTTTGGTTTTTTCCCATCTCTTTTTCTTTTCAGTTAATCCCATTGCTTCTATTTGCTCATCGGTAAAACTATCAAAAAACTCTCTTATCTTAACAATTTTGTCATTATCTTTTAAGGAAACAAGGTATAGTCGTAATTGATTCCATTCGAGTAGTTTTGACTTACTTATAAGCTTTCTTCGGAATGATCGATGGGGCTTTAGATTTGAATCATGAACAATCTTTTTAAGCATGAAATAAATTTCGTTAAGTTCTTTATCAATAGGAAGATTAGAACTTTTATCTCTATTCAAATAAATATTTTTTACAACTCTATATGTTCTTTTCAAACGCTCATAATCTTCAGCTTGTCTTATTTGTAGAGATTTTAAATAACCATTACCAAATACGGGACTTGCAATTAAATTTTTTTGATTCTCTAGTTTTGTAATCAGTTCAGACAATTCATCTGGCTCCTCTATTTGGAACTTTTGCTTGAATGGTTGTTGCCCTTTTTTAAAAACAAAAAGATCAATTTCAAATGGATACTGATTATATTTAAATTGTTTTTTTAATTTTTTAATTTGAAATTTCAAAGTTATATATTTCTTTTTTAAGAAATTAACATTTCCAATAAATAATGAATAACGATTTGACCATTTATTTACCAACGATTTTGCTTCATCAATAGGCATCAGTTCATCTGCATTATTTCCTGCACTTAATCCTTTACCTTTGAAATATTTTTTAATTGTACTTATTACTACAAATGATTTTTCGGAATCTTCTACGAAAAAAACAGGCTGAGGATTATGATTTAACCTTTGTAGAAAAAGAGTTGTATAATATTCATATTTACCAAATAAAGTTAAGCCATCAGCATTATCACTAAGAGTTTTTTTCCAAAACTTATCAATGCTTTTACTAATTTCAATTTCAACCTTTTCTTGGTCAAAATCTATTATTTTAATTACAGAATCAATGCACTGATCATCTCCATAACTTGCAATAGAGCGGTAAGATTTATTTGATTCAGCAGTTTTATTATTAAAACTTGAACAAGAACAAAATAAAAAGACAATAATTAAATATTTTTTCACTTCTAACCTATCGAAATATTTTCATAAATCTTAAATAAAACTTAAGTATATATGAGAAATACCGAGAAATTATATGATAAATAGCTAATTTTTGAACTAATACTTTATAGGAGCTAAAATGTTCAAGTCAAAAAAACTTTTAATATGTATCTTTTCAATAATATTTTCCGTGAATGCCTATTCTTTTGGTAGTGCTCTTCTTAATATGATTGGAGAAAACTCTCTTAAACAGGGCTTCAAAACAGGCTTTAGGGCAAAACAAATAGTAAATATGTCTGAAAGTGTTTCTCTTGCGATGAAAGGTTTGTTTGGAGAAATTCCAAATGATGAAAAAATGGTTATAAAATTGTTTGAATCATTTCGAAGTGAAGAATATCTAGCTCCTCATGTTGAAAAATTATTAAATGTTTTAAAAAAGAAGGATCTGTCCTCTGTTACGGATAAGGAATTAAAAATAGCTCTCGATTCACTTCTTTTTATAGCAGGTGAAAAATCTAGCTATGTAAAATTAATAAGATGTGCAGGGACTTGTGCTTCCGCTGATTCAATTTTAGGTTACTCTTTAAAAAAAGTAACTATGGATACATTAGACAAAGCATTTAATGCAATATCTAAACTTAAAAATGAAGTACAATTAGTAGATTTCATAAAATCAAATTTGAAAAATCTTGGTGTAGAAGCAAGAATGTTAGAAGTTCATCCCGACAATTTAAGGGCTTTGACATATTTTGCTGAACTTTTTAAATCTAAATATGATAAATTTCCCGGAATAAAAGCATTTAAAGAAAGTTTAATAAAATTTAGTACTTTAGAAGATGGAAAAGTAGATTTATTAAACCCTATCTTTGGTAAATTTTGGAAACTCGCTCAAACAAACTCAAAAGATGAAACATTTTTAAAATTTTCGAGATTAATTGATCTTACCGGAGATTATATGAAAAAAAATCCTGGTGTTGAGGCTGATGAAGCTGCTTATCAGGTTTTACTAAAAAAAGCTGGCGATGATCCTGTTTACAAGAGATATGCTGAAAGATTTAAAAGTAAAAAATGTTTCCAGTAATAACATTATAAAAGATGTTTATCTAATTTTACATTATTTCAACAACTCCAGGATTCTCTGTTATATTTAATATTTTTAAAGCGTTTAGTAGTCTATCAAACTCATCAACAGAGCTTGTTTTATTTATTTTTTCAATAACTTCTGCTGCGACTTCTCCAAGCCCATCTATTTTAAAAACTGTTTTTTTGTCAATTTTAGTCCAAAGATAATCATACAAAATATTTTCCTGCTCACTTTTTGGTGAGAATAAAATTCTTTTTATATCATTAGGATTGTCTAGATCAATTGCTTTATATGAATCATATTTTGTGGTACTAAAAAAACTTTTAAAAGTGTTCCACTTAGACTTCTTATTAATTACTTCACTTGCCTGTTCTTTAACACTTTTGACAACTTCATCTTGCCACGAAGAATATTTTGCTAAAACATTTTTCTGTTCAACTTTATTCATTTTTAAAAGAGAATGATTTATACTATTTTGAAATTCTCTTATACTATCTCCTGCTGAAATAGAAACCAAATCGGGGCTAAAACCTAATAAGTTTCTTGATGGCATTGATAATATTTCATAACGTAATCTGGTTCTAGCAGTTACAATTTTTTTCATAACTAATCCTGAAGATAAGTCTTGAATTAAAGGAATCCCTCTACCTCCAAATAAACCTTTCATAAATGGCCCTCCAGAGAATAAGAGCATATAAGCTGACTCTCTTTTTCTCATGGGAATATCCCTAAAAAGAGTAGTAATAACATCAATTCTGTCAGAGATAAACTTGGTCATGTCTTCACCATTTTTCTGAGCTTTGACAATATCATCACTTAATTTATATATTTCATCTTTCATTTTAAATAGATGTTCATATCTCATTTTACGGAACCAATTAGCAAAAGGAATAAATCGAGTAAGACTTGATTTAGACTCCATCGCTTCCATTACTTTGACAATATGAGGTAACTTCGAACTATATGAATTTATTAAAATTGAAAAATCAGAATAATCATTATTAAATTTTTCAACAATTGACTTTACTACATTTCGATCAATTTCCTTCAGGTCACTTTTAATTACATGTAATCCATTTAAACGCTGACTCCTACTTTCTCTAACAATCTGTCGCCCAATTCGTTTAGATTGTTTCAAAAATTCGTCACTTGAGATCATTCCTTTTCTAAACTGTAACTTTAATTTCTTAAAGTATAATTTAAGTTTATTACTAGCGTTAGCAAGACGGTGTTTAGAATCATTCCATAATGATAAATCACCTCCAGCATGTCTTGCTTGAATGACATCTTCTTGTTTTAAAATTAATCGACTTTCAATTCCGACTCTCGAACTTTTTCCTCGCATAATAAGGCTACTTGATCTTTTTACAATCCTAGCACTCGAAGTAATACTTTTTGCAGCAAGTCCAATGAACGGTATTAAAGAAACACCTTCAAATATACTCCAGCCAATTCCTCTCGAAAGATTCTCAACTTCGGAATCATCACTCAGTCCAGCATCTACATATTTTTTAGAATTTCTAACTTGTTCCAATGAATGTAAATACCTTCCAAAAAATTCATTTACAAAAATGGCACCCTGGGCACCTATTGTTGCCGCTCCAGTAATTCCCATCCCTGCTCCAGCGGCAGTTACAGCACCAGCTCCAGTGGCTGCGGCAACAACAGCAGCTCCTCCAAAAGATCCAATCATTGCAACCATCATTACACCAACAATCGCAAGATCTCTCATTTCAGAAGGTGACATAGAAGTCATCTCATCTTTGAATTTTTCTTTAATTGTTGATATTTGTTTATTAGGAATACTACTTAAACCTAAAAATTGATTTAGATCATTTTGAGCTGTCATTGTTGAAAAATAGAATTGCTTAGTTTCTTCAAACTCATCTTGATTTGTGTTACAAAGGTCACTTAAAGTATCAAGAGTACTATGATACTTTTTAATAAAAGCTCTAATCAGTATTGCTTTATAATAGGCGAAACTAAACTTTGAGTTCCCCTTTGCCAATATATTTCTAAAGTCATTAGGTAAAGTTTTTGAAATACCATAACCATTCAATAATTCCGAAAAAGTAGACTTCATGCCATCGAGATTATCTCTTTGGCTGTATAGTCTATTTACTAAATTTAGTTTTTGACCTTCATCTGATTGTTGATAATCTTCAAGGATTGTTCTGTCTTTTGGATTTATATTAATCCCATATTTCTCTGTAAGTTCATCAATTTGATTGAGACTAGAAGTGTTAATGGAGCCTAAAACATTCATCATTTGGCCAATATTATTTCCATTCCAGTCTTGATTAATAACATTCATATATTTTTCATTAATCTTATTTAAATTACTTTTCCAAACTTCTCTTTTTTCATCTTTATCAAGAAGATAATTTGCAAAAGAAGGTTTAAATGTTTTATCAAGTGCCAAAATGCTTCCGGCAGATTTTATTTGAGAAATAATTGACTTAATCTTAGCTTTAAATGTTCCTCTACTTCCTAGATAATCAACACCGTCATAATGCTCAGCTTCGAGATCATTTAAAGCAATGAGATAGGATAATCGACTCATAGCCCACGGATCTTTTAGACCTATTTGATTTATCAATAGTTGATACTCAGATACAACCGAATTCTTTATTAAACTAGTTCTATTTCTTAAATTTATCCATAAGCGTGTTAAAAATGGCCAATGTCTTTTTACTACTTCTCTATTATAAAAATGAATAGGAAAAAAATCACTTTGTTCAAATTCTGAAAATATTGATTTAATGAGTTTGAAATTGATACCTTTGTCAGTGCAGATTTCATTTACACCTCGCTTGTAACAACTAAGTCTTATCAACTTTCTAATTTTTTTATTATCTTTATTGTTTAAAACAATATCTCTTAACTGCACCAGTGCCCAGTTTCTCATTTGAATTGATCCAAATTGTTTAGGAAAATCAATTCTTACAATATTTTCTTCTAGTTTCTTTTTAATTTCACTTGGAATAGTTTTAAGCACATTTAAAGTTTTTAATTTTTGCATTTTTTTTATTAAAAACTTATTAAATCCCCTTACTCGTTTTGATCTTCCTGATTTTAAAGTTACATTCATTATTTCGTTCCCTTTGGGAGGAAAAAGAAGTTCTTGAAAATAGTCAAATGACTTTGATTTTACGTATATAGCGTCTCTCAAAAATGGTATATATTTCACTTCGGCTCTTGAAAATTTTTTTTCAAGAGCCGCCATTTTATAATTTATAACCTCATCAAATAATAAAAAATTATCGACATCAACACCTAAAGGGTTTGAAATGGCTTCTATTGAGTAATTATAATATTCAAGAGGGGAAATTGAATTTATACCTTGAACAATAGGACTTGTCTTACTTAATATTTTTGTAAAACTATCATTATAGTTTGTAATAGCATTTTGTTCAACTTCATCAGATGACGTAAATAATTTTTGAATAAAATTGTTCTTAGAAAGGATATTGTAGAAGTATTTGTCTGTAGACATTTTTTTGTCGAGAAATATATCTTGTAATTCTCCATTTTTAATTTTTTTACAAGAATTAGGTAATTTGATTTTATTTTTATTTAAAGCTTCACCCAAAGTAGTCAATTGCCCTAACAGCAAACTAGTTGCTTGTTTTTTTATGGCAATCTTATATCTTTTTAAATTAGGAAATCTCAATAATGTTACTATATTTCTGTTATTCATCACATTATTATTGATTTCAAGATTATAGTCTTTATCTATTGATAATTGGTATGCTCCAAATTCATTTTCACCTGTTAAAATTTTAATTAAATAATCTCTATTATTTTTGATATCAGAAGGAAGTTGAGGCATAAGTAATTTAACATAGTCTCTTGATTCATCATTTGAAAGAGAAGCCCTTAGACTCTTAAAGTCATAGAAAGATATTACAACTTTTGAAATATATTTTGAAAGAATATCCAACAACTCATCTTTATTATTTATCCCCTCGCTATCATCAATCAATTTTTCTATTTCTTTTTTTACTGGTAGAATTTTTTTATAGAGACGAAATGTATAAAAATCAAAGTCTGTTGTTGAATTAGATTCCTTAAGACGGTTTATTATACCAAATGATCTTTTTTCTTCACAAATTTCTTTTTTCTTAGCAATTGGAAAATAAAGATCTCCTGTTAATGGATTTTTATGTATTTGAGAAATATATTTATCAAGTTCCCCTGGTTCAAACTCACTGCTATTTTTTTTATCACCACCTAAAGCTCTTCGATTGTCAGATTGTTCATCCTCACATTTCTCTGTAACTTCTCCCCAAATTTTAACAAAATAATTATCTATAACAGAGTTTAAATGAATTATATCGTTACGACTTGAAGGTTTACGTGAATTGTACTTTCTATTATCTTGTATGACTGAAGCGAATGCCATCTCAAATGAGATAATATTAATAAATATAAATTTTAAGAAGACATTCATATGATTTAAAGAGCAAATCAAATGCCATAAATTAAAAAAAAAGCCATCTGTTTTCAGGTAGATGGCTTTTATAAATTGATTACATTTTATATATTTCTAAAGTGTTTAAATTTTAGACAGTTATAATAATTAAGACTGTTTAGCTAACTCTTCCGCTCTAAGGTCTTTTCTTAATATTTTTCCAACATTTGATTTTGGAAGTTCATCTCTAAATTCAAAAATTCGTGGAACTTTATATCCAGTTAATCTATCTTTACAAAAAGTTTTCAAATCTTCTTTTGTTAAATCGTCATCTTTTTTTACAATAAACACTTTCACAGCTTCTCCACTTTTTTCATGGGGAATTCCAATCGCAGCAGCTTCAAAAACTTTAGGATGAGCCGCTAAAACTTCTTCAATTTCATTTGGATAAACATTAAAACCAGAAACTAGAATCATATCTTTTTTACGATCAACAATTTGAAAAAAACCATTTCCATCCATAAATCCAATATCACCTGTTTTAAAAAATCCATCCTCTGTCATAACTTTAGCTGTCTCCTCTGGCCTATTCCAATAACCTTTCATAACTTGTGGTCCTTTTATACAAATTTCACCATTTTCACCTTGAGGAACATCTTTTCCATCGTCATCTTTTATAACAACTTCAGTTGATGATATTGGTAGGCCAATTTTTCCATTATAATCTTTTAAATTCATGGGATTAATACAAGCGGCTGGAGATGTCTCAGTAAGTCCGTATGCTTCAATTAAAGGACAGCCCGTAAGCTCTTTCCATTTTTCAGCGACGCTTCTTTGAACAGCCATTCCTCCACCTAGAGTAATTCTTAAACCTGAAAAATCTAATTTTTGAAAATCTTTATTTGCACATAAACCATTAAATAATGTATTCACTCCTGTTAAAGCAGTGAACTGATGTTTTTGCAATTCTTTTACAAAACCAGCCATATCCCTTGGGTTGGGAATCAAAATATTTTTTGCACCTATTGAACTAAAGACAAAACAATTCGCTGTCAAAGAAAAAATATGATAAAGCGGAAGAGGAGTAATCACAACTTCTTTTCCATCTCTTAATAAATTTTTAATCCACGCTTTAGCCTGTAAAATATTTGCCACAATATTTCCATGAGTAAGTTCAGCACCTTTGGAAACACCTGTCGTTCCACCTGTGTATTGTAAAAAAGCTGTATCACCGGAGGAAATTTCTGGTCTTTTAAAAGCATCTGCATCAGCGTTAAATAATGCATCTTTAAAAGACACTGCATTTGGTAAATTAAATTTTGGCACCATTTTTTTAACATGTTTTATAACAGTGTTAACAATTAGAGACTTTGGAAATGAAAGGAGATCTCCAATCTGAGTAGTTAAAATATGTTTTAAATTTGTATGAGATAAACATTCCCCTAACGTATGACAAGAATTTTCAAAAATGATCAACACTTTAGAATCTGAATCATTTATTTGATGTTCTAACTCTCTCGCTGTGTACAAAGGGTTAACATTTACTGCAACCATACCTGCTCTTAAAATTCCAAAAAGGGCAATTGGATACTGTAAAATATTTGGCATCATTAATGCGACCTTATCACCTTTTGTTAAGCCTAAAGTATTTTGTAAATAAGAAGCGAACTTAAGAGAAAGAATATCCATTTCTTTGTAAGTAAAACTTTTTCCCATGCAATAAAACGATTCATTATCAGCGTACTTTTTAAATCCTTCTTCGAATACTTCTGTAATAGAACTATACCCCTCTGTGTTGATTGTTTGAGGCACTCCATCTTCATAAAAATTAAACCATGGGTTAGACATGTATTACTCCTGTGTAAAAAATATATAAATTAACTTCTATTGTAAGACCTCTTTAATTTGCTCTCAATAGCGGAAATATAAGCTTATGCAACAAGCCGTATAAATATTAAAACGCGACAAAAAAACTCTGTTTTTTTTGTTCAATTCATGATATATAGGGGCACTTGTTTAAAACAAGGTTTTCGAGCACACACAACTACGAAACCTTAAATAAAATGCCGGTCCTTCTGAATAGAGGGACTTAAGTTTTATTTTATTCTTTAAAAATAAGTTAAAAAATTAATATGACATTAAAAAATAATAACTTCCAAGATTCAATAAATAGTAATTCAACACAGAAATGCTGCGAAAGTGGTTGTGAAGACTGTCCGTGGGATTTTAAACATAGTGAAATTGATCCAGATATTCCAAGAGAGCTTCAATTAGATCAAAAAGACTTAGATTATAAAGACTATGAACTCATAGATAATGATTAGTTAAATTTTTTGAGACTTTTTAATCATTAAATTATTTTTGCATTATTTAGTTAAAATAATATATCTTGCATATTGTCCATAGAGCTCTGAACCATTTAAATATTGCTCAATATCTGACTGATCTAGTTCTTTCGGATTTATAATTTTTATAGTTACAGCTTCTTTATTTGATACTGAATTTAATTTAGGAATTACACCGTCATTAAAATCACTATGGAAAGCCCCTATTACCAAAAATTGTAAATCATTTTCAGCTAGTTTATTAATAGAAGTAGAAATGACACTGTCGGTATAGCTTTGAGCAGTAAAATATTTTTTCAACATTTCTTTTTTTACATGCCCGCCCATAATATTTTCAAACCGATCAAAATAATCTGTTGATCCTTCTGACATATTAGCAGGAATTTTATCTTTACTAAGTTCTGAGATATCTTTTTTTGTAATAACACTTTTCCATTCTCGTGGAGCATTCGTTGCTATAAATTGGCCATCAAGTTTTTTTGCAACATCAAAAAGTGGGACATAGCTTTTATTCATTTCAGTATTTTTTTCACCGGGAAAAAATTCTTTAATAATATCAATCGAACTAATTAAATTATTTTTATACTTCGTCATGCTGGAATCTAATTTTTCTTGATCTGGATAATTTAAAAATTCCCAAGCAATTGTAAACTTCTTTTCAAGATTTCGTTCTTTTACAATATCTTGAATAATATCAGCTTCAGTTTGTTGAATCTCTAAATCATAATGAAATTCTCCTAGGACAAATTGATCAATAAGTTTAATCTGCTCATGAAAGTCACTCTTATTAATATATTTTGCATTTTGTGTATCGTATACTCGATAAGCAAATGTATTGAACGAAATAGTTAAACATAATAAAAGTATTGATTTCATTGTTATTCCTTCTGATAATTCATTTTTATAACTCTATCTAATCAAATAATGAATTAACAATAATAAAATAAGAATTGAAATTAATTACAAAACACTAATACGTTGCGACATTTTTCAATTTTTGAAATAGACAAAATTTCTAAATATTCTTATAGTTATTAAGAACTTAATTTAGATAATTTATCGGAACGTAGCGCAGCTTGGTAGCGCGTCCGTCTGGGGGGCGGGAGGTCGCAAGTTCGAATCTTGTCGTTCCGACCATTTTAACCACTTTAAATCATTAACATCACTATTAAAGCTTTCTGAAATTTTTAGTGTTTTAGCCTAAATTAGCGCCATTGTCATACCGTTGTCATACCAAAATTATAAAACAAGTGCCTATCTCTAAGGATTAAGCACTTGCAGAATAAACTGAAAATTTGTGGTAATCGAAAAAGTGTTGGCAACAAGCAATGCAAGAGAGATGGCTTGAACTCCACCTAAAAAGCCCCTGTATCAAGCGATGTAGTCTCCCTAAGACTCATTGTTGATGAAACATAAACTCTTCTCCACACAAGTGGATCTGTGTCATCTAGATTTATTTTTAATTGAAATACTTTCTTTTTAAATTCTTCATTCATTATTGGTATTTAGCTAAGTTCTTTAATTTTACTTTGTATATGTTTTACTCGTTTATTAATCTCTTCTTCTATTTTTTTAGCAGTTAAAACATCTTCAAACTGTGACTCAAAAGATAACACCTCTATATCAAGTTTTTTTTCAAGTTTTTTAATCACCTCTTTTCCACTCTTAAAAATAAGAGAAACATCAACTCCTAAGGATTCTGCTAAAATTGTAAAGTTTCTTAGCTTTAAATCATGCCACTTCCACTGCCCACCTATCGAGTAACTAAATTTATTAGTCAACTCTTTATAAATAACAGTAGAAAGAAGATCATAAAAAGGAGAAAGTCTTATTCCATTATTAGTATGAACAAAACTTAAGTTTTTTGAATGACAGTCATTATTTCCAATCAAAAGATTAAACCAAAACCAATTTAAAAACTGAGAAAGATCCTTAATCGGTAATGAACTGAATTTTTTAATAAGTTCATAATTTTGGGTAATGGTTGGACCTCCATCCTCTTCATATTTTTTCCTAGATGTTATTCCTTTAGCCTGACAGAAATCCTGTTGATGAATACGAATAATATTAGAGTTAACAATGGCCCTATCAAATCTTTCAATAAGATAAATGGGGTACTTTCCATCAATCAAAGTAACTTTTGGAATATTTAGGCCAATAGCTTTTGCTAGCTTCATACAGAAATACTCATTATATGGAGAATCCATTGTATCTTTATGGTAACGAACATAAGGCTTTAAGATATGAGTCGTTGGTTCTCCATTTAAGGGCAATAGTATTTTATTTTTTTTGTATATAACAGGAAATTTATCTTGGGCACCAGCAAGTGAGAATCTTCCCCCCTCTTCATTAATCATCACAGAAGTTAAACTTTGCTTATTATCAAGATACTCATAAATAGAATCTAATGAGATTTGTTTACTCTTAAATTTTTTTACTTGGGATACATGATCAAGTGAGGTAATGACAAATGCTCCTGAACAATCAACCCCATACTCTTTTAAAAAACTGAACTCATCTGAAATATTTTTTTTATTACTCTTTTCTAAAATATTTTTCACCTCTCCTTCTGGAAGTAAGTTTTCAAAAAAGGATTTTGTTATCAGATGACCATAAGTTTCTGAAGAAAGAGACAAGGCAAGAGAGAGAGAAAAAGAATCGTCATCCTCAAGCCACTTTTTGGAATAACAAAAAGAGAGTCTCTCTTCATTATCTTCACTTAGGTAACCAACAATTTTTGAGTTATAAAAAACATTTAAAACCTGTTTTTCCTCATTCATTTAGTTGTCCTTTTTTTTAAAACAAGATCAAATCCAAGTAGACTTACAACTTTTATAAGAGTTGAAAGTTTGATATCACTTTCGTTATTTTCTAATTTCACAATCCCAACTCGAGATAGCCCTGCAAAGTTTGCTAACTCTTCTTGAGTAATTTTTTTTTCTTTTCGATACCCCTTTAAAAGTTCACCAATATTTTTAACATCATCTAAAATAATTTCAAAACTTTGATCTTTTTCCATGTATACTCCAGTAATCATTTTATAAGATATCCTAACGACAGGACAATTAAGTAACCTACAGTTAACATAATACCACATCTAATATAAATGTCTAAAAAAAGTAAACTGAAGTTAACTTAAGTTTTTCCGCAACTGTGATCTTTTTCTATTATTGAACTAATTAAATTGAGAGTGCTAAATACTCGAAACTACCATATGTACCCGCGTACCTAAAAGTAGCGTACCTAAAAGTACCTAAAAGGAATTAGGCTTGGGCTTCAGAAGAAGTTTCGTCTGCTTCAACTTTGTCAGCTTCGACTTCAACTTCTGGTTTTGATTCTGTTTTTGCTTTTACCAGTCCTGCTTTTTGTAAAATATCAGTTTTTTCTTGTCCATTTACCCAAACATTATGCTTATTTCTAACACCAAATCGGCCTGAACGTTTTTTTATAATAGTATAATCTGTTGTCTTTTTGACAATTTGCATCATTCCCTCCACAGAGATATTACTTAACAATAATTGAAATTATTGATCTTTACAACTACCATTTTCAAATAAATTCTAAATAGTTATGATTATTTATAAATCAGTGGAGAAAAAATGCAACAAATACCTATTCTTGAGAATTACCTAGCAGGACAATGGCAAAAATCAACAAAAGATTTTGAATTATTAAAAGATGCCTCAACAGGTGAAAATATTGCTCAAGCTTCTGTAGTTGGAATTAATATAGAATCAGCTTTTTCGTACGCTAGAGAAAACTCAAGTATTCTAAGAAATTTAACTTTCCATGAAAGAGCTAGAGCTTTAAAAGCACTTGCTCTTCACCTACTTTCTAAAAAAGAAAATTTTTATAACATATCTTTTAAAACTGGCGCCACGAAAGTTGATAGTTGGATTGATATTGAAGGTGGCATAGGAAATTTATTTATAATGAGCTCTCTTGGAAGAAGAAATCTTCCTGATAAGAAATTTATTGTCGATGGACAATTAGAACAACTTTCTAAGAATGGAACATTTAAAGGTCTTCATTTATTAACAACAAAAAAAGGTGTTGCTCTTCATATAAACGCTTTCAATTTTCCAATTTGGGGAATGCTTGAAAAACTAGCTGTAAATTTTCTTGCAGGAATGCCAGCAATTATAAAGCCTGCAACCTCAACATCATTCTTAACAGAGTTCGTTGTAAAAGAAATTATCAAATCTAATATTTTGCCAAAAGGATCTCTTCAATTAATATGCGGTAGATCATATAATTTAATGGACTTTGTGGATTATCAAGACGTCATAACTTTTACAGGTTCAGCTACAACAGGACAAAAATTAAAAACTCATCCAAATGTAATAAAAAATTCTGTTCCCTTTAACCTTGAAGCTGATTCATTAAATTGTTCAATCCTTGGAGAAGATGTAAAAGAATCTGATCCTGAATTTGAAATTTTTATTAAAGAAGTAGTAAAAGAAATGACTGTAAAATGTGGCCAAAAATGTACTGCGATCAGAAGAATTATTATTCCAGAAAATATGATTGAACTTGTTTCAGAAAAAATTAATAGTAAATTGCAAAAAAATACTATCGGAGATCCTAGAACTGAAGGAGTTCGAATGGGTCCATTGGCTTCACTTGAACAAAAAGAAGATGTTTTAAAAAATATAAAATTACTTCAAAATGAAGCAACTCTTTTATCTGAAAGTAATTTTAATATTTTAAGTGGAGATAAGGAAAAAGGGGCTTTCATTAATCCAACTTTATTTTTACAAGAAAATCCTTTGCAAGCAAAAGAAGTTCACCAAACAGAAGCCTTTGGCCCTGTTTCGACACTTCTCCCATATAAAAATCGAGACGAAGCAATACAACTGGCAAATCTTGGAAAAGGAAGTTTAGCTGGATCAATTGTCTCTGCAGATAATGAATTCATCACAGAGGTTGTACTTGAAACAGCTTGCAACCATGGCCGTATGGTTCTAATTAACAAGGATAACGCTAAAGAAAATACAGGTCATGGTTCTCCCTTACCGCAACTCGTTCACGGAGGGCCTGGACGCGCCGGCGGCGGTGAAGAAATGGGTGGTTTAAGAGGAGTATATCATTATATGCAAAGGTCAGCACTTCAAGGACACCCTGAAACATTAACTCACCTAACAGAACAGTTTCATGACGGAGCTTGTGAAATTACTCCACCTGTTCATCCATTTAAGTTGCATTATCAAGAATTAAAAATTGGTTACACTCATACAACTCATAAGCGAACGATAACAGAATATGACATAGTTCAATTCGCTAATGTTTCTTGGGATCATTTTTATGCTCACACTGATACAACATCACTTGAAGGAACAATTTTTAAAGAAAGAGTTGCTCATGGTTATTTTATCTTAGCAGCAGCCGCAGGATTATTTGTTGATCCTCCTAAAGGACCAGTTATTGCGAACTATGGACTAGATGAATTTAGATTTACAAAACCTGTCTACGCAGGAGCCACTATTTATGTAAAATTAACAGTTAAAGAGAAAGTTGATCAAGAAGTAAAAGAAAGTGATGAACTTCAAATTCCAAGAGGAGTTGTAAAATGGTTAGTTCAGGTCTTTGATTTTAACGATGATGAACTTGTGGCTACAGGAACAGTATTAACTTTGGTGAAAAAATTGTAGACCATTTCTTAACTTAAAATGCCACAAATTTTTGCGAATCTTGAAACTTATAAAGATTTAATATTATTCTACTTGCACAATTTCGATCACTTACATTTTTTGTTTTTGATTACATTAATTCGATTTAAAATCTCTTTGTTGAATACCTGGAGGTATAAATTGAAAAAGCTAGGTCAAAAATTTATCCAAGAACAACATGAGTGTTTACTTAGACACAAAACCAAAATATTGAACTCTAAATATGAAGAGGTAACATCAATGCCAATTGCTATCAATGATCAAAATATTGATTCTGGAGACCTCGCTCAAACATATGTTAATCAAGATGTAGCCATTGGCCTTCAAGAGAAAAATTTAAAAATATTACGAGAAATTGAATTAGCCTTAAATAAAATACAAAATGGTACTTATGGTATTTGTGAAGAAAGTGAAGAAATAATTTCAATGGATAGATTAAGAAAAGTCCCCTGGGCAAGATATACTGTAGAAATAGCGGAAGAATTCGAACGAGAAAACTATTTAAAAGTAGCTTAGACATAAGAAATATTTCGTTCTAAACTATTCTTCATGTATGATTTAATTTTAGAAAATGGTTATTGTGTTTTTCCTGACAAAGTAGAAAAAGCAAATATTGCAATCAAAGATGGTATTATTAAGTTAATAACTGATCATCAAATTACTAATCCCGCTAAAAAAGTAATTGATATTAGAGGCAAACATATAATCCCAGGAGTAATTGATACTCAAGTACACTTTCGTGACCCGGGATTTCCAGATAAAGAAACTCTAAGAACAGGATTAACTGCAGCCTTACAAGGTGGTGTTACTTGCGTCTTTGATATGCCAAATACGAAACCCGCTACAATTAACTCTATTGAATTACAAAAAAAAATTGATACTGCTGACCAAGTTAATCTTATTGATTCATATTTTTTTATAGGTGCTACTTCTGATAATTTGCAGGACATCATAGAAGCTGAAAAAAATCCACGATGCTGTGGTATTAAAATTTTTCTAGGAAGTTCGACAGGTAATCTCTTATTAAATGATCCCCGAGTCCTAAAACAAATTTTTTTAAATACAAAAAAACCAATTGCAATTCATTCTGAAGATGAAGAGATTCTAAAAGAAAGAATTGAAATTCGAAATAATTCAAAAGACCCAATTGATCATCCTATTTGGAGAAATGTTGAAAGTGCATTATCTTCAACAAAAATGATTATAAATCTAGCTCGAGAGTGTAATCGAAAATTGCACATACTTCATATTACAACGAAAGAAGAAATGGAGTTTTTAAATAAAAATAAAGACATTTGCACTGTTGAAGTTACCCCTCAACACTTAACCTTAAGTTCTCCAGAGTGTTATCAGACTTTAGGAACTTATGCTCAAATGAATCCTCCTATCAGAGAAAAAGTTCATCAAGATGCCTTATGGATTGGTATCGAAAATAATACAGTTGATGTTATTGGTTCTGATCACGCTCCTCACACAAAAGAAGAAAAAGACAAAGGCTATCCCAAATCCCCCTCAGGTATGCCTGGAGTACAAACAACTCTTCCTGTCATGCTAAACCATGTAAATGATAAAAAACTCACTTTAAGTCGATTAGTACAATTACTTTGTGAAAACCCGGCTAAGATTTATAGTTTAGACAAAATTGGTAAAATACAAGAAGGATTTTGGGCTAACTTAAATGTACTCGATTTAGATCAAGATTGGACTATAAACTCAAGCTGGATTAAATATAAATGTGGCTGGAGCCCTTTTAATAATAAAAAAATAAAGGGAAAGATTTCTCATACTTTTTTTAAAGGTCTCGAGCACAAATTATCTTGAAATGATTGATTTTACGATTTTATCTATTTCATCTTCAGTGGGCATAGGAACATTTTTTTCAATAGCATTAATAATACTTTCTTTTAAAACTTTTATGTTCAACTTCGATTTAATAATAAAAGCATCAGCCCCAAGACACAACATTTCTTCTTTGCATCCCTTATTTCCCATTCCTGTATAAATTATCACAGGATAATCAGGGTTAACTAACTTGAAAGATACAATGATATCAATCCCTGTGATTCCCGGCATGCTAATATCAGATACTATACAAGAAAATTTATCTAATTTAAATTTCTCAATAGCCTCATCAGCGGACGAAGCAACTACTACCGAGAAATGATCTCTTAATTTTAGACTAATAATTTTTAGTAAGTCTTCATCATCATCAATAAATAGTATTTTTTTATTTTTCATTTACAGTATGATACTTGAGAACAACATTCTTTCAAAGGACTTTTAATAAATATTTTTTTTCTTCAGGTGTAAATCTTTGTTTTTTCTGCATTTCGATTAATTGATCTAATTTATCTTTTAAATCGTCAAAATTTGGTTTTAAGATAAATTCATTCACAAGCATATCCTTTGCTTTACGTTGATAATCAATGCTTCCATAAGCTGTATAGATCATTAATGGAAAGGTTTTGTTTACTTCCCTAATCACAGAGTTAAGCTCTAGCCCATTTAAGTCGGGCATATCAATATCGGACACAATACAGTTAATTTCCTCATTCAAGATACACCTTTTTACCATCTTTCTGTCAGTTGCAATAAAAACATTGATCATTTCAGGTAGAAAAACCTTTATTAGATTAAGAATCTCTTCATCATCATCAATAAATAAGACATTAAACATTTTTGACATTAAATTATTTTACATCAATAAAATAATCTACGTAATTTCCATAAACTAAAATTACAAAAATTAAATTCACGGAATAATTCGCCAATAATAGTTGTTTTTGTTATTTTTAATTTGACAATAATTTTTAATAAAAATATTTATTAGATTTAAGAATCTCTAAGATTTGGAGTAGATAAATGAGAATTGGTATTTTAACAGGTGGAGGCGATGCGCCGGGATTAAATGGCATTATTGAATCAGCGACAAAAACACTCATAAATAAAAATGTTGAAGTTATAGGAATTTGTGATGGATTTGAAGGTGTTTTTAATAATAATACTATAAATCTAAATTTTAAAAATGTTGATGGCATTCATTGTCATGCAGGAACACTACTTGGCACTTCCAGTAAATGTGGAACACAAGGCCGTGAGGAAGAATTCTTAATTGCTTATAAAAAATTAAATCTGGATGGACTGATTGCTGCCGGCGGTGACGGAACTTTTCGTGGATTAATGCCATTTAAAGATGAAATCAATATTCTTGGTGTTCCTAAAACTATTGATAATGACCTTAATGGAACAGATCGAACATTTGGCTTTGACACTGCTTGCTCTGTTGTCTCTGAATCGATCGATTCTCTTAAATCAACAGCTTATGCTCATAAACGCGTAATTGTTTTAGAGACTATGGGCCGAACAGCAGGCTGGATTGCTCTAGGAGGTGGAATTGCTGGTTTTTCAGACGCAATCTTAATTCCAGAACTTCCTTTCGACAGTTCAAAGCTTCTAGCATTTATTAATAATAGAATGAAAGAACAGCGTGGGATGATTATTACGGTCTCTGAAGGAGCACATGCAAAAAATGAAAAAATACATGTCGCTTTTAAAGCTCTGAATAGCCCTCAGGTTGACCGTCTGGGGGGAATAGCTGAGCATCTTTCAAAAATTATTTTCAAAGAGACTGGACATGAATCTAGGCACGTTGTTTTAGGACATTTACAAAGAGCCAAAGCTCCTACGACAATTGATCGTTTTTTCACATTGGAAATGGGAACGAAAGTCGCAGAATTATGCTTAAGTCGCTCTTGGAATATGGGCATATCAATGATTAATGGAAAAGTTGTCCCTGTCCCTATTGGCGACTTTATGGGAGAGGCGAAACTGGTTCCAAAAGAACACAACTGGGTCAATATTGCTCAAAAATTGGGAATATTTATATAGTCTCTAAAAACATATTTCAATGTCTAATATTAAATGTTATTTCAAGTTGTGAAAATAGATTTTGATAAAATGACATATAATGAGATACTCAAATTGAAGCTATGTAAGCTGACACCAATGTTTAATAATCTCTATAAAAAATCGCAAGTAAAAAGAGATTTTGAAACAATTTCACAACATTTGAACTCAATAGGTTTTGATGCTCCTACAATTAAAATATCAACCGAATGGTTTTCCCCTACTGGATACTATAGTATTTATTTTCCATTTTACTTACTACATCCAAAACTAAAATATCTACAACGGAGATATGTTGGAGAGATAGAGGGGAAAAATTCAAGCCAAATAAAAAAATATATTAGACATGAGTGCTCCCATGCTATTGACTCTATTACCAATTTAAAAATGAATAAAAAAAGACAGCAATTATTTGGCAAAGTCAGCAAGCCATATCCAAAGTCCTATTTACCAAACTTTAAAAATAATAACTATGTAGAAAATTTAGGATACTCGTATGCACAATCTCATCCAGAAGAGGATTGGGCAGAAACTTTTGCGATATGGATAAATCCAAAAATCAATTGGCAAGTTAAGTATATCGACAACGAAAAATGCCTAAAAAAAATACAATTAGTTCATGAGTTGTTTCTTGAAAAAACAATCAAAATGAAAAAGATAAATAGAAACTGTTCTTTTTATAACATATGTAATGATCAAAGAACTATTGAAGAATATCTAAAAGAAAAGCGCAAAGAAAACGGCATCGATAAAAAAAAGAAAATATTACTAAAATCAATTAAATCAAAAAAAAGATTTACCAATCGAAAAGATTTATATTTACCTATTGAAAGTAAAAATGAATTAGAGTATCTAAAAAATAGCCTTAAGATGAAATTTGACAGCAATGCAATTATCCCATTACTATTAAAGTATAAATTTCATCGGGTATATATGTGAAAAAAATTTTAGTTTTAGTTCATGAATCATTAATCCCACCACTAGACAAAACTAGAAACGAAATATTAAATACAAACTCCAATTTGATTACTGAATATGATGTTATTACAACTTTAATTTCATTAAAATATAATATTGAAGTGCTTGGTGTCTATAATAATCTAAACCTAATAAAAGAGAAAATTGACAATTTTAAGCCAAATATAGTTTTTAATTTACTAGAAGAATTTAATGGTAATCCTTTATATGATCAAAACGTAGTAAGTTATTTAGAGCTTTTAGGAATAGCCTATACCGGAAGTAATCCTCGCGGTTTAATCATTGGAAGAGATAAAGCATTAAGTAAAAAAATACTACAATACCATAGAATAAAAACCCCTAAATTTTTCACCATAAAAAAGAAGCAACAAAAGATAAAAAAACCGTCACAAGTTAGTTTTCCAATAATAGTAAAATGTTTATATGAAGAAGCTTCTTTAGGTATTTCAAAATCTTCCATAGTAAAATCAGAAGAAAAATTAGTCGAGCGTGTTAAATTTATGCAATCGACTTATAAGACAGATCTGATTTGTGAAGAATTTATCGAAGGAAGAGAACTCTATGTTGGATTATATGGAAACTCAAGACTTCATATTTTACCTCCAAGAGAATTAATTTTCAAAAAAACAGAAAATATTAATAAAGAAATATATACAAATAAAGCAAAGTGGGACGAAAAATATCGAAAATCAAAAGGAATCGATACAATAGATGCAATGTTGAATGTCGAAATAAAGAATTTAATAAAAAAAATATCCAAAAAAACATACAAAGTATTAGACCTCTCTGGTTATGCTCGAATTGATTTCAGACTGACTAATGATAATATACTTTATATTCTTGAAGCGAACCCTAACCCAAATATTGCTCAAGATGATGACTTTGCTCTATCAGCGAAACACGATGGTATTTGTTATAAAGATTTAATTAACAAAATTGTTAAACTTGCATAATTTTATAAAGTTTTGATTTATAATAAGAACTAATTCATTGTAGTTAAACTTTACGAGTTCACAATACTTCTCATACATTTCTCTTATATTTTGTTGAGACTCATCAGTTTCAAAAAATATCTTTTCTCGTGGAATTAACTTTAGAAATGATAACAATGTTGAATTATTAAATAAATTAGCCCCCAATGAGTAGTATGAATTAAATTTGAGGGTTTCAAGATATATTTCAAAACTCGAATTGAAGTTATGAAAAACAATGGGATTTTGAAATTTAAGTTTTTTCAAAATAGTAAAAATTTCATTAAATCCTTTAACACAATGAATAAGTATTGGCTTATTTTCATTTATGGCCACATGAAGCTGCAACTCAAAAACTTTTAATTGTTCACTTAATGATTCTTTTCTTTTCTCACTTTTATCAATTCCTATTTCTCCGATCAAAAAAATATTATTACTTTCAATATTTTTTTTAAATGTTGAAAATAATTCTTTCGAATTATTCTTATTTATAGACCAAGGATGTATACCGCATGATATGTATTGATATTTTTCTTTATTTAAAGTTGAGTTATTAATAGAAAGATTTATTACTGTTGTTACAAAATCAGTATTACTTACATTGTTAGAACGAATATTAACTAATTTCATTGTTTTCATTAACTTGGTTTATAAGTTTATTAATACATGAGTAAGTTACAAACATTCCAAATGTTGCTGTCAGATATGCAGCAGAACCCATTTCGCTATTACAAGCAAAGCTTCCTTTGTGCTTAACCGAAGTTGTTTCCGGAGAAAAAACACAAGTAATATTATAAGGCGGGCGTCCTCTTGGAAAATCATGTTTTTGTCGAAGTGTTTTTCTTACTAAAGCAAGTAATGGATCATCAAATGATTTATTCAAATCATTTATCATAACTTGGGAAGGATCTTTCTTTCCTCCTGTACCACCAACCGTTATCAAGTCAATTTTATGATGATAGCAATGACTGATTAACAAACACTTATTTTTAATATCGTCGATCGCATCTATTACAATATCATAAGATAAATTAAATATTGTATTAATATTTTTTTTATTAAAATACATATGAAAAGTTTTAATTTTGCAATCTGGATTAATATCCACGGCACGATCTTTTAATAGATCAACTTTGAATTTCCCAATGTTTGAATGTGTCGCTTGAATTTGTCGATTGATGTTTGAAATACAGACATCATCTAAATCAACAATTGAGATATCAGAAAAGCCAAACCTTATTAGAGATTCAAAACACCATGAACCAACACCGCCTAATCCTATAATTAATATACTTTTATTAATTATATTTTCATAATTTTCTCTGTATAAATTTTTATTTGGTAAAAACATATATATGTTTATATTTGTTCATATTTAATATGTCACTTGTCAAAATTTAGAGGCAATAGATAATAATAAACAAAAATACTATAATCATAACTATATGAAATTACATAATAGTTTAATAAAATATAACTTCACTATAGAATAATAGCTAATTATACGAAAAGAGAAATATATTAATTTTTTAGGAGCATAATTTGAAAAGATCACAAATAAAAACTACTATAATAATTGTATTACTTAGTTTGTTTTCAATAACAACAATAGCGCAATCTCTGCCCGTTATATCAACAGACAAAAATAATCAAAAGATTGATGATGAAACTTCAAATAACGATAAATTAAAATTAAAAGGTAGAGCAAAAAATAAACGAAGAAGAAATCGAAAAGACATAAGAAGAATTCTTTTTAACTCCAAAAAAAGTTTTAATAAAAATTTGTCAGCCAAAAAAAGAACACAACTAATCCAGAAAATAAAATTTAAAGAAGAAGCATTTATTAATAATAAACTTAAAAATATTCAATTGGCAAAAACAAAAGCAGATAAGGTTGCCAAACAAAAAGCAGCGGCACTTACCAAGCAAAAGATCGCGGCTATTAATGCTAAAAAAGTGGCAGCAATTGCAAAACAAAAAGCTGAAGCATTAGCAGCTCAAAAAGCAGCAGCTCTTGCTAAACAAAAGGCTGAAGCATTAGCAGCTCAAAAAGCAGCAGCTCTTGCTAAACAAAAGGCTGAAGCACTAGCAGCTCAAAAAGCAGCAGCTCTTGCTAAACAAAAGGCTGAAGCACTAGCAGCACAAAAAGCAGCAGCTCTTGCTAAACAAAAGGCTGAAGCATTAGCGGCTCAAAAAGCAGCAGCTCTTGCTAAACAAAAGGCTGAAGCACTAGCAGCACAAAAAGCAGCAGCTCTTGCTAAACAAAAGGCTGAAGCAATCGAAAAAGAGAAAATGAAAGAAAAAGAAAAAGAAAAAGAGAAAATGAAAGAAAAAGAAAAAGAAAAAGAGAAAGAAAAAGAGAAAGAAAAAGAAAAAGAAAAAGAAAGAGAGAAAGAGAAATCAAAACATTAGTAAGCGGACCTAGTTAGAATGACTTATTTATTTCAAAACTTATTTTATGAACCATATCAGTAGATGGTAGTTGTTGTATTTTAGCTGATCGCTCGTCCCAAGTAATAGTATTTCTATATGTAAAGTCTACAAAATCATTAATCTCATAACTTAGTTTTAGAGATTGTTCGAATAAAGCATCGCTAAAGTCTAACTTACCAGTTTTTAAAACGTAAGCTGGCCTATAAAATAAAATATTTTTTACTTTTAACTTATCAAAAAATTTTGCTTTAAATCTTATACGAAAAGATTGTCTAATATTTTGCGTGATTACCTTATGATATTTTTCGTTTGTTAAAGACGTAGGGTCATCAGGGACATTCTCTACTAAATATTCGTATAATGGGATAAAGCTAATACTCAAATCTTTAATATTTCCTTTGTACTCTATAAAATAATACTTTATTCCCAAAAGACCTATTTGTAAGCGATCATCAATAATTAAAATATCCCCTTCTCTTTTATTGTCATAGCCTGCTAAAGCAAAATAAGTAAAATCTCCCCAAAATTTATTAAGATCATAAGTTAATAAAGAATGTTGAGAACCAGATTTGATTGATAGTTTTGTTAGAGAATCAGTTGACTTAAAAATATTTCTTTCGTATTCAAAGTACATTTCTTTTTTATTTTTATTGTACGTTAGAGTACCTCCATAAGAAATATCTTGTTCATCATCAACCCTTGAGATCATAAATGGTGATAAACTAAAAGATGCATTAAAGTATTTTTTTTCTCCAAAAGATTTCTTTTGAAGAACTGGATTTAAGATTATTTTTTCTGATATTTGAGGCTTAATTTCGACTTGTTTTTCTGGTATTTTGGCATAATCGAAGTTTTCGACATAATTATTCTTAAGGATCTGCTTCTGGCTAAATTTATCAACTTTGCTTTTATTACACTTTGATGAATCAGGGATAACTATTCGCTTTCCAACATCTAAGTCAGTATCAGATTTCATATTACCATTTCTTAGTAGAATTGATCTCCAACACTTTCTTGTTTTAAAGTATTTTAAAGAAATTTTCATCAAATTTTCATTTTTTACTACTGTATGCAACAATTCAGTACTTGATGCAGCTAAAGAAGAATATAAAAATATTAACATTATTAAAAATTTCATTAAACTATTATTCCTTTATTATAAAATGCTGTCAAAATTATTGTATTCTGCTAAAATATTATATTAAATAAAAGGTAGTTTTATGGACAAAATACTGGTAGCAGATGATCTGGAAGATGTTAGAGATATTATCGTTATGATGATAGAAGCAGAACTTGACGTTGAAGTGTTAGAAGCATCAGATGGCCAAGAGGCAATAGAAATACTTCAACAAAACCCAGATATCTGTGTAATTATATCAGATTATGACATGCCTAATAAAACAGGTGGTGATGTTTATCAATACTGTCTACAAAATCTAAATAAACCTTTTATTTTGATTTCAAGTCTTGATGTAATTGATGATGAAAAGTTGGATAATTTTGAAAAAAAATCAGAAAACTCAAAAATTTCAAAACCATTTGAACATGAAGTATTTACCAAACTTGTAGCAAAATCAATTTCACAGTCAAAGCATATGAGTAATGACTCTGAAGAAATTTCAGAAGAAAGTTTACTACAGTCTCAAGTAACGGGTTATTTTAGAATTAGAAGCAATAAACTACAAAGTCACATGAAGTTTATTGCTGACACTTATATTAAAATTGGTGAAAGTAAGTTTATTAAAATTGGTGAGCAAAATTCAATAGTAACAAAAGAACAAATTGATCGTTTTCTAGAAAAAGGCATAGATTTTTTTTATTTAAACAAAGATCAATTTAATGATTTTTTAAATAGTTCAATAAAAAATTTAATGGATGAGCTAGACAATAATGACCTTGGAACTGACGAAGTTATTTCCCTTCATTTAAATTCTATAAAACAGGTGCAAGAGGTAGTTAAGACAGTTGGAGTCAAACAACCTGTTATTGAATTAACTGATAAAGTAGCAGGAAGTGTTAATAAAGCACTCTCTAAAGAAAAAAATCTGAAATCATTTTTGAAAAACTTGGTTCATAAAGAGAATTATTTTTTTGAACATTCTAATATTATAAATTATCTATGTGGAGCCATGGTTAAAGAGCTTGGTTGGGATAAAGAAAGAGCTACTAAAAGATTTATAACAGTATCAATGTTTTTTGATATTTCCTTAAATGATCCAAAATTGGCAGTTATACAAAATATAACTGACAGTGAATACTCTGCTATTACAAAAGATGAACAAAAAGAGATTTTAAATCATATAAAAAAATCTATTGAAATCGTTTCAAAATCAAAAAGTATTATAGGTGATGAGTTTAAAATTATAGAGCAACATCATGAAAAACCTGATGGTTCAGGTTTCCCGAAAGGATTAAATGCTTCACAAATCCCACCTCAATCAGCAGTTTTTATTATAGCACACGAGTTTGCTTATCAACTAATAAGAGCAGGTGGCCCCGATAAGCTGTCCTCTAGCAAAATACTTGACAAAATGGGAAGGACTTATGGTGATGGAAATTTTGAAAAGCCCTATAATGCCCTTAAAAAAGCTTTAAGTATCTAAATTTATAAGTTTATTTTTTACAAGTTAATCCGATAAATTAATATGCACAAAAAATCCTTTTGGGACTCAAGTCAATTTGTATTACTTGTTACATTTTTATTTGGCTGGGTAACATATAATTTAAAACTTGTATCAATAAATAAGCTTTTAGGAGATATGTCTTTTGAGTTATACCCCTATTTAATACTTGGACAAGGAATATTGCTACTTATTACTTTTAATGTATTTAAAAAAATAGCTGAAAAATCAGAATTATTTTTTTATTTAATCGCTGTTTTAATTGGTGGGTCTACCGTATTCCTTTCAATTTTTGAAAACTTAATTCCATTTCCAAAATTTTATTTTTTTCTCATTATATTTTTTTCATCAAACTTAATGATACAAGCTTTCGATATTTGCATGAGAACATTTTCTACTCAAAGAGTCTCTCTTTTGATGAATCCAAAGTTTTCAATATTGATCTTACTTTCCTATGAAAGTGGAATTATTATTGGTTCTCTTTCAGGTATGTTAGAAAATTTTATTTCAAAAGAACTATTAACAATCACTCAAACGATCCCCTTTCTAATTTTAATATTTATACTGACACATTTAAGAAGTAATGAAGAAAAAGTAATAAAAAATAAAACGGATACAAAAAGAAATATTACAAAAGTACCATTTTTTAAGTTGGGTCTTTTTCTCTTTACTATAGTTATTTTCACTAAGAATATTCAAGGTTTTGCAACGATTCTTGCAATTAAATCATTATCAGAACAATCAGCAGGAAGTCTTTCTTCGATTTTCTCAAAAATTAGCTTTGTCCAAACATTTTTAATTATAATTTTTCTAGTCGGTAATTATTTCAACAAGAAAAAAAGTTCTAATTGGACCATCGGGTTTTATGTACTAATGGGCTTTCAAGTTTTAGCTATGATTTTGTTAGCTATTTTTGTAAATCCTATTTTTATAATTGGATTAGGAATTATTAGAAAAATCATCAATCATACTATTTATTCTGATGCTCAAAACTTGTTTGATGCATCTCTTCCATCTTCATATAGGTTATTATTAAAAAATTCATTTTTAAAAATTGGAACAATTATTGGTCTAATTGCCTTGAGTTTTTTAAGTTACGCAGTAATTCATAATTATATTTCGAGAAATCTGGTGTGGCTATTGACGGCATTGATTGCTTTTACTTCGTTTGTTATTATAAAAAAACTGTTACAAACATTTAATCATTTTCACTTAAATCAAATTACAAATTTTCAAAAATCAAAGTCAAATGATATTCCTGAAATAGTTAATTCCACCTATGCTTTAGCAAATAAAAGTGCCTATAAAGCTAATTTGACTCTTATGATGGTTATCACACAAATGCCACCACTTCCACTTTTAAAGGCTCTCTTTTATTCACTTGGAGAAATTAGAGAAATTAAAAGTATTAAGATCTTAAAGAAGCAATATATTAAGCAAGAAAAAGAACTTGTTAAAGTTGAAATTATTCAAGCATTATCGAAATATGATATTAAGTTTTTCACTGAGAAAGAAGACTTTTTAAATGCATCAGTTGTTGAATTACTATCTGCTAAAAACTTCCCTCATGTTTCAAAACATCTTTTTGTAACATTGTTTAATCTACACCCCAAAAAGACGATTGAAGTGATTAAAGAATCTTTATCTAATGAAAATATCTCTCTTGATATTTTACTTTACCTTTTTTATTTAAAACAAGACAATTTGAAATATTTTGAATCATCACTAATCAATATATTTGAAGAGACTCAAGACAACCGGGTAAAGTTATTAACTTCTCAAGTGCTTTTTAAATTAAATGATAGAAAAGATGAAATTGTAACTTTCTTACAAGAAGAATTTGATTCTAAGAAAAATTTTGAAGATACCCTCCACGTTATAGGAAATTTAAATCTATCCATTTTTCTACATAAAGTTGTTAAAAAATTCAGAACAAAAGGATACAATCACCTTAGTCTACTCTACTGTGCTCTTACTTTAGGATATGAACAAGCAGGATCACACATAATTAAAATACTTAGAAATGGAGATCCTTTTTCTCTCCCTAATCAAATAAAAGAATTCTATTTTCTAGAAGATAAGTACCGTTTTCAAATATATAAAGCCTTCTTTGATCACGATAAGGATTTTTTATTTGATTTAATTCAATTGTTAACTGAACACGAAAATGATTTTTCAAATGATATCACCCTAATATATAAAGAGGCTAAGAGACGCTTAATTGAGTTACCTCAATACGAATATACGTTCAAAGAATATTAGCTAAATACCTATTGGATGCCACACAGTTTTATATTCTAAAAATTGAGATATTTTAAATAATGAATCTTTTTTATCATCAAAGTTACCTACAACTCTTTTCATATTGTCCATACCTTCGGATTTAAACTTAGCATATTCTTCAATACTTGAACGTTGAAAACTTACTGATCTAACTTCTCTGTGAGTACTAACAAATGAAGACAGTTCTTCATAATAACAACTTATTAAGTTAACAACACCAGAAGGAAGATCACTAGTAGCTAATACTTCTGAAAGTGGTGCTAATATAGCTGCAAGTTTTGGCATAATTAAAGTTACAACAGAATTACCACTTAAAATTATAACTGAGATATCTTCAATTAATTTAGAAAATTTTGTAGTATTGTCTGTGACTAAAGTCACAACTCCAACAGATTCAGCTGTTGTAAAATTATGAAACGGCCCACTAACAGGATTAACTGCACCTAAGATCTGTTGGTATTTATCACAAAAGCCTGAATAGTAGACAAGATGATTGATAGCCTCTTTCACTTCTATCTCTGCTTTTTCTTTAGTTAAATTTGTTGTTTCGGTGAGTACATTGCAAAATTCGGATTTTTTACTCTCCATCATTTCGGCCATACGATAAAGAATCTGACTTCTTAAAAAAGCAGTTTGAGAGCTCCAATTGACAGCAGCACTTATTGATAAATCTACTGCATTTCGAAAATCTTTTCTAGAGCCATGGCAAACATGAGCATAGTGTTTTGAATTTTTATCTAAGATAGCAAAGCTTCGACCTGACTCTGTTCTAGTTAGTTTTCCACCAATATATAATTTTATAGTTTTATTTACTTTCATTACGATAACTCCACATATGGAAATAGGCCGTGTCTTCCACCTTCTCTACCAAAACCACTTTCAAAGTAGCCCCCGAAAGGTGAACACGGATCAAATTTATTGTAAGTATTAGCCCAGATAACTCCTGCTTTTAATTGACCTGCAGTTTTATGAACCTTAGATCCTTTTTCTGACCAGATACCAGCTGCTAAACCGTAAGGAGTATCATTTGCTTTTGCTATTGCTTCATCAGGAGTTCTAAAACTCATAATTGTAGCAACTGGACCAAAAATTTCCACTCTAGCCACTGTACTTGAAGAACTAACTCCTTCAAAATAACAAGGCTTATGAAAATAACCTTTAGTAGGTAAGTCTATTTCAGGACTAAAGAAAGCTCCTCCTTCTTTTTGCCCAGTTTTAACTAGTCTTTTAATTGTTTCTAATTGTTCTTTTGAATTGATTGCCCCAATATCGGTATTTTTATCAAGAGGATTCCCTACTCTTAAAGTGCTCATGCGTTTTTGTAATTTTTTTAAAAATTCTTTTTGAATACTTTCTTCAACAAGAACTCTCGATCCTGCACAACACACATGCCCTTGGTTAAAATAAATCCCATTTATTACACCTTCAATTGCTTGATCAATTGCAGCATCTTCATAAATTATATTTGCAGACTTTCCACCTAACTCTAAAGTAAGTTTTTTAAGTGGTGCATTTTTTGCAATAATTTTCCCAACATCCGTTGAACCAGTGAAGGCTAGTTTATCAAATTCTTTATGAGAAACAATTGCTACCCCCGTTTTGCCTGCACCTGTTACAATATTAACAACACCATCGGGAAGTTCTGCTTCTTGTAATACTTCAGCAAGTAAAAGTGCTGTTAAACTTGTTGTTTCTGCTGGTTTTAAAACAACAGTGTTTCCAGCAGCGAGAGCTGGTGCTAATTTCCAAGCGGCCATAAGAAGAGGAAAGTTCCAAGGAATTATTTGGCCACAGACTCCTACTGGTTTTACTTTATTTCCAGGAAAAGCATAGTCTAATTTATCAGCCCAACCCGCGTAATAAAAGAAATGAGCAGCGGCAAGAGGAATATCAATATCTCTTGATTCTTTAATGGGTTTTCCACCGTCAATTGTTTCAAGGACAGCAAACTCTCTAGCACGTTCTTGTAAAATTCGAGCAATTCTAAATAGGTACTTTGCTCTATCTTGTCCGGAGCATTTGCTCCAAACATTTTCATATGCTCTTCTTGCACTTTTGGCAGCATAGTCTATATCTTTATCATTAGCTTCTGCGAGTTCACATAAGACACTTCCTGTTGCTGGATTATATGTCTTAAAATATTTACCACTAATTGGTTTTACAAATTTCCCATTGATAAATAGTTCATTTCTTTTTTTTATTTTTACAACAGATGTTGATTCAGGAGCGGGGTCATAAGTAAAATCTTTTGATAACTTAAATTCTTTATTACTTTTAGAATTTTTAGAAGAGCTTGTCGTTTTTTTGGAAACAGTTTTACTTTTCGATTTTGTTTTTACTTTTGTGGTTTTCTTTTTTGTAGTCTTCTTTTTTAGGGCCATATTTATTTCCTATTTATTATTTTCTATTTCTTTAAACTTTTAATCCATTGAAAATATATCCTTATAATAATATTGTCCGGTATGTTGTTTAAATATCTGTCGAAGTAAATCATTTAGAAGCGAGCTAGCTCCAAATCTGAACATTTTAGGATTCATCCAATCCTCACCTAACGTTTCGTTAACCATTACAAGGTAAGCAATTGCTTGTTTTGCAGTCCTAATTCCACCAGCTGGCTTCATTCCAATTTTGATTCCTTTCTCTTGATAGAAGTCCCAGATTGCTTGAAGCATTACAAGCGTGACTGGCATATTGGCGGCACTTGGAACTTTTCCAGTAGAAGTTTTTATAAAGTCAGCTCCAGCCTCCATAGCCATCATTGAAGCAAGTCTAACTTTATCAAATGTTTTAAGCTCTCCTGTTTCAAGAATAACTTTTAAATGGGCTCTATCTTCACAGATATCTTTTACTGCAACAATTTCATCAAAGACTTTTTGATAATCCCCTCTCAAAAACGCCCCACGATCAATAACCATATCTATCTCAGTTGCTCCATCTCGAATACAAGCTTGCACATCTTTTAATTTAAGTTTTAAGTCTAGTTGACCTGAAGGAAAAGCTGTTGATACTGCAGCGATCTCCACTCCACTTCCTTTAAGTGCATGTGAAGCCACTTTAACAAGTTCAGGGTAAACACATATTGCCGCTGTATGAGGTATGTGTATATTTTTACCTGTAGTATTTATTTCGTTAAATAAACAAGGAGGTACTGGCGTTATTGCCTTTCCACAAAGTTGTTTAACTTTACCAGGAGTATCTGCTCCTTCAAGAGTTGTTAAGTCTGTCATACTTACAGCTAGGTTTAGTGCGTACAACTTAGAGGAGTTTTTAATACTTCTCTTGGCAAAACTTCCTGCTCGCTCAATGGTTCCCACCATATCTATTGGATAATGAGAAAATGATATTTTCCCACCACCAGGTACTTTAATTTTGATTGCTGGCATAAATTTTCCTCAACTAATTTTGAGCTACTATAGTGATTTTATTGCAAAATGACAAAAAAAGTTATGCATATTGTTATTTTTTGGGAAATTTTAAGATGATCTTGTTGTTGGAGTTTGTTATTTCAACTTTGGCTTCGTCAGTCCCTGCTGGGACTTGCTTTGATTCATTAAAACTTGAAGAAAAAGAAGAAGAACCATATTTCGTTTTTGTAATTTTTTCAATTTGACCAGAGATTTGGATAATTCCATTTTTAATATTTATATTTAATGAATCTTGATCAATGTCCTTACTGTCAATTTCTAAGTAAACATTTTGGTCATCTTCTCTTTGCTTAACTTTTAAACTATCCAAATTTCCGAAACTAAGACTCATTGAATTTTTATTAAAATTACCTAGTTGTTTTTGCATCTTTAAAAATGGATTCATATTATTAAAAGCATCTCTTTGTTTTCTTAAAATTTGATCTTTTTGTTTTTGATAATCTCCAGATTTATTTTGGTTTTGAATTTTAAAAACTAACAATGTTATGACTATTCCTAGACACACTCCACCGAGAAAAGTTGTTGCTGATTTATTCATTTTAAAAGTCCTACTATTCCAACAGGCAATTTATAGTTTATCCCAATTAAAAAATCTTTATTATCTCTGTAAGCACTAAATAATCCAAAATCTCGAGCAAATGACATTGAACCTGGATGTAAATTTAAACGAACTTTGTAATTATCTGTTGTATTAAAAAATAATGAAGACATTAAATTATTGTCGACGTCGTAAAATAATCCTACTGCCAATTTTGCAATATTATTTAAAGGATCAATATAGGCAGGGCCTACTCCAAAGGAATAAAATCCTTTCTTTGTTTTTAGCGATGCTCCCAATAAAGTCTGCATTCCATTAAAAGAAAAGAAACTTATTTTATGATCATCGCGATAAGGACGTACAACATAGTTTAATGCAGCATTTTGAATGTGTTCTCCATCAAACATTGGTTGAAAAGTCCAAAGTTCTAAAAACATTTTGTCTCTAAAGTATGTAGTTACATTATCATTCATAAATAAAAAAATACCTGCAAGATCAAAAAAATATAAGTCTGCAATATGATCATGGGCACCGATAAATGTTTTATTTGATGCCTCTACTGCTTCATTGGCAAAGTGTCCTAGGTATTGAGTTACAAAACTAAAAGCGAATGGAAAACTATAGCCATTTTCCTGGTAGTATTCATAAAGAAGTCGAAAATCATGACCTCCTCCAATTAAATGTAGAGTGTAATTAGGAGCAGCTCTCTTTCCGAAAAATTCATCACTTAGAAGTTTTTTTAAGCCTCCCCCATCTCTAATTCCTTTAAAGGGATCTTTCACTCTTTGCCAAACAACATCATGATTTTTCCAGATGTCTTTTTGTGTGAAATATGTAGGATTTTGAATAGTATCAAAGGCTGCGTTAAAATATAAACTAATTGGATTTATTTGTGATCTGTTTCCAATATTAGTTCTAGCTGCTTCTTTATAGACATCATATAACAAGACTTTTTTTCTACTTGAAAATGCTAAAACTGGAAACAACACAATAATAAATAGTATTTTAAACATAAAAAAAGGCTCCCTATAAAGAGAGCCTACTAAATTTTTAATATTTTTTAAAGAAAATTAAGACAATCTTTTAAAGATTAACTTTACCTTTAGCTTTTAATTTCTCGATAATTCCTTCAAAATAAGAAACAGGATAAGCACCTCTTACAGGTACTCCGTTTAAAAGAAATCCTGGAGTTCCTTGCATTCCAAATTTTTGAGCTTCAGCTTGATCTTCTTTAATTCTATTCATTACAGCACTTGAGTTTAAATCTTTTGCTAATCTTCTCATATTAGCTCCGGCTTTTTTAGCAATAGATTTTAAAAACTTTTCACCTTTTTGAAGTTTTGATTGATTATTATAAAGAGAATCATGAAAAGCAAAAGCTTTTTTTGCACTTTGAAGTCTAATTGCTTCATAGTACTGAGAGGCAATCATGGCTTTATCATGAAAAGATAATGGTAAATGTTTATAGACAAACTGAATCTTACCTTTATATTTTTCAAGTATAGGTTTTACAGTATTTGTATAAGCTCTTGAGCAAAATGGGCACTGAAAATCAGAGTATTCAATTAAGGTTAAAGGTGCTCCTTTTGTTCCTCTAATAGACTCATCTGATCTAATTTTTGCAACAAGAGGTTTATCAAAACTTTCAGCAAGCTTTTTTTGTTCTTCATCTTGTTTTTTCTTAGCCATTGCTCCACGTGCATCCTTTGCCGCTGCTTGAAGAGCTTCCATAAATTCAACTGGTTTCGCTTTAATAGCATCAGTTAAAATCTTAGGATTGTTTTTAATAATTTTTGCCACATTTTCTTCCATTTGTTTTTGAGAAACACATGAAGAAACTCCTAATATAGTAATTAATATTACTAAATTTAAAAATAAACGCATTCTAATATCCTTTTGTTTAAAATTGTTATTTATTATAATACCCACTTTTTAGCTCACGACAAAGAAAATCTAAATATTTATTAAAAATTCTACTATGATCACGAATATAATAATATCCAAGCATATGTACCCGAGTATTATGCTTTCCTTTTAAAAAAGATCTCATGGTTGAAAAATAAGCAAATGCTGGTTTTGAAACTTGATTGTAAAGATGACCAACCATTACTAGGCAAGCACAAAAATATGAAACTAATATTCCCCAAACGATTGAATTATATATTTCCCTCTGTCCGATTAAAAATTCACTTTGAGTAGCATTTGTTTTTTTTAATATTTCCATAGAATATTCAATTAATGCGTTATGAAGTTCTGTTGAAAGTATATTTAAAAGTACAAGAGTTACGATTGAAGAGATCATAATCCAAAACCCGAAGTGAATAAAAAAACCATTTTCAATAACTGGTTTATGAATTTGTAAAAACTTTTTGGGAACCTTATAGGGACTCAGCTGACCTTTCTCTTCACAATCATCAATATGATGAAAGAAGAGATCTCCAAAAGTGTTTATTAGTTTCAAATCAGCATAAAAGAATGGATCAAATCCAACATCATTATCTCCATTCATTTTTTTTTGGCAGTACTCAGAAATCGTATTAAAGGGTCTTAACATTAAATCAGCAACATAAAGACTAACTATCATTAAACAACAAATAAATATTGATAATGGTAGAAAAAAATTTGAAATTCGATTCACAAGAAAATCTATTAAGGTGCTATCTAATATTTGCGCAGAACCTTCATTTATTGAATTAAAGTACAAAATATTAAATTTATAAAACAAACTCAGTAGAAATATTACAAGTATAAATGGAAATATCGACAACAATGTTAATTTTAACATTGTTACTAGCCTAAAACGTACATCTTCTTGTTTAAATGTTTTTAAAATAAATGAAAAATTCTTTTTTATAGCTATATTTAATTGCATAAAAACTTGTCGGTTATGTATTTTTAAAGATTTAGCAAAATAAATCGTCTATTTAGTTGACATTTATGCTCATATATCTGGCATCAAATTTGCTATATAAACATTGAGAAAACTTTTTAAGGAGAGCAAGATGAGTATTTCAAAATTATTATTAGGAACGATTTTATTTGGAGCAATTGTTTCTTATCAACATGGAAACTATAGCACCTTTAATGGCTTTAGAAATATTGCTGCTGAGAGTGAATCTGCTCAAGTTCAAGAAGTAGCTGTTTCTGGCACAGAATCAGATAATAAGGGCCCCTCAGAGGACAAAGTCCAAGTAGCTGAAGGCGATGCTATTAGTTCAGATAATGCAAATTTAATAGATACATTACCCGACTCAATAGTAAGTGCTATAACAGAAGGCAAAATAGCCGCAGCTGAACAAGATTTAGCTGAAAGAGAAGCACTTTCTAACAAAGACAAACCAACCTGTGACAAAAAACAAATAATTGATGAAGCTAAACCCGAAATAAAAGAAGCAATTGATGTAAACCATATTGTAGAGCTTGTGATGGCTTCTATTAAAAAAGATAATAAAGATAAAGAAGACAATAAAACTGAAGAAGTCGTTGAAACAAAAGCTGAAAAAAGAAAAAGATTAAAAGAAGAAAGACGTGAAAGGCGTTTAGAAAGAAAATATGAAAGAGAAGAAAGATTAGCGCAGAGAAAAGAAGAGCTTGAAGACAAGATGCTTGAAAACTTTATGAATCAAAATTCAGGTGACAGTAATTCATTTTTACCGAGTTATTTCAAACAACAAAATTTAAGTAATGCTTCGATGTTTGATAGATTTAATGGAGCTTATCAAATGAGTGCAGCTGAATTTTTTGCCCTAAGACAAAATACAGATTCAAAATTAACAGCTGACTTTTCAGCAATGCCAGGAAGCATGTTAGGAGGAAATACTTATAACTATAATTATTCCCCTGCTCAATCATACCAAACGCTAGCATCAAACTCTCCGGCTTTAAATTACGCCAATGCCAGTTTATTTGATTCACTTAATAGTGATAGAAGCCTTGGTTTTGATAGTAGATACGGTAATTTCGATTCAGAAGCAGCTATTATTGTTCCATCATTTGGTAGAAATAATAAAAATGTAAGTGGATATAATTTTAATAAACAATAAAATAAATTTAAAAATGGAGCTTATTAAAACAAGCTCCATTTTATATTACCTGAGTAACTTTATCGTCATAAGATCAAAAATTTAAGTTTCAACAAATTTACCCGATTAAATATATAACTAAAAACATCCTTTAGTATTAAGGGAAATATTATGAAAACTGAAACAAATAAAAATGATCTAGTAAAAGAAAATAAAACTCATGAGTTTGTAAGGTGCTGTCACAAGTGCAATACTCTAAGTTCCGATTATCACGAAGTAAAAAAATGTGGAAATTGTGGACAAAGTTTTTTACCTACTAATTATTTTAAAAAAGTACATTCATTAAAGGGAGTCGATTATGATGATCTTTATGACTCTGTTTCAAACATTGACCCATCTTTACTATTAAAAGGTTTGACCGTCATTTGGTGAGTTATGTAGTATAAGCTACTATGACTCAAAATTCGTTTACAATTAACAAAACTATAAAATCAATTCTTTCAAAAAGAGGCTATAAGTCAGATGAACAAATCTCTGAATTTTTTAGTGTAAACTTAAAACAACTTCCAGATTTCTCAAAATTAAAAGACATCAAAAAATCTGCACAAAGAATTGCGACAGCTATTGATAATAATGAAAATATTGCTATTTATGGTGATTACGATGTCGATGGTACAACATCTTGTGCCTTATTATTTCAATTTTTTAAATTAATAAATGTAAATGTTAAATTGATTCAACCTAGCCGTTTTATTGAAGGTTATGGAATTCATCCTCCTGCAATTGAAAAAGCATTAAATGATGATGTTAAAATTATAATTACTGTTGATTGTGGAATCACTAATTATGAAGCTGCTGTATACGCTAAAGAAAAAGGTCTCGATTTAATTATAACTGATCACCACAAAGATGCTTGTGAGACTATGCCTCCTGCTTACGCTATAATTAATCCTAATAGACGTGACGAAGATTTGAGTGCCCCAATGACAAAACTTGCAGGCGTTGGTGTAGCATTTGCTTTAGCAGTTGAAATTAAAAATGAAATAGAATTAAAATCAGATAAGAAAGTTCCATCACTTTATCCACTTTTACAATACGTAGCAATTGGAACGATTTGTGATATGGCACATTTAAATCCTATGAACTTAAAATTAGTGAGGCATGGATTACATCAATTACCTAAAACTCAGTATGCTGGCTTAAGAGCATTTTTATCTAGGGAAGAAAGAGAACTAGACTTTATTCCCTCAGAAAAGCTATCTTTTGGGATAGGGCCTTTAATAAATGCGAAAGGACGACTAGATCATCCTGATCTCGCTTTAAAGCTAATAATTGAAGAAGACTCTGACATTGCCTTCGAAACAAAAAATTCATTGGAAATAACAAATAATGAACGTAAGTTTTTACAAGCAGAAGTTTTTGCTGAAGCACTTACACAATTTAAAAATGAATTATCAAAACAAGATTCACCAATATCTATTTGCTTTGGTGAAAATTGGCATGAAGGTGTAATAGGCATAGTCGCTTCAAAGATGGTTGAAAACTTTAATAGGCCATCAATAATTTTCACAAATTCTAGTCAAAAAGGAATAATTAAAGCATCAGCGAGATCTGCTGGTGAATTAAATATGTTCGATGAACTCAAAAACTTAGAAAAATATTTTGAAAAATTTGGTGGACACAAAGCGGCAGCCGGCCTTTCTATGAAAGAAGAGAATTTTGAATTATTTAAAAATGAAATGATAATTAATATTTCTAAAATTCCTGAAATTATAAGAACTAATACTGACTTTTATGACTTAGAAATTACAGGAGACCTTATTACTGCAAAACTAGTTAAGGATTTAGAAAAAATCGAACCATTTGGAATGGGAAATCATAAGCCAATATTTAAAGTAAAAGATTTAAAACTTAATTCTTTTGATATCCTAAAAGAAAAACATGTTAGGTGGAATTTTTCTTATAATAACAAGATGATAAAAGGAATAAGTTTTTTTTATACAGATAAGTTCAATGTCCCCTCTCCCAAAGAAGTTTTTGAAAAAGGAGAACCAGTTGATCTATACTGTACAATTGGAATAAATAGATTTAAAGGTAATGAATTTATTCAGCTAATGGTAAATAAAATTATTTAGAACAGCTTATTAACTTAGCCTTAAATTCTAAACTGACATCATTCCAAGTTTTTCCTTCGTGAGCAGTGAAGCATTTTTTTGTTAATCTTGCTAACTGACTACTCAAAGCGAATTTAAATAAATCGATTTTTCCTTTTCCTTCTATCGAATTACTTTTTTTACTATAAGAAAAAGGTATGTTCATTGATTTTCCATTCATCTTAATTGTTGCATTAATTTTTTTGTTAGAAATCGCATTCATTGAAACAAATATACTATTATCAAATAAAGCAAAAAAAGCTGTTGTTAAGTTAACATCACGTTTGGAGTTCTTTGTATCGACTGTTTTTGTATCAACAACTACACTTAAATTAAAATGTCCCTTTGAGTTAATGTCTAATTGTTTAGGATATTTAATTGATTTAAATGTTCCGCTCACGGGTTTCTTGTCTGCTGTTTTAAAAGCAGTCCACTTAAGTTGACTACTTTCAATTTTAAAACATTTAGCATTTGCGATATTGGTTAATAGAAATAAAATTGATGAGATAAGAATAATTTTCATTTTATAGCCTTTCGATAGTTACAGAGTTAATAACAACGTCTTCAACAGGTTTATCCATTGGACCGGTAGGAGTATTTCCTATAGATTCAATAACGTCAATCCCTTCTATGACTTTTCCAAACACTGTATGTGCTCCATTTAAATGAGGAGTTGGGGCAAGAGTAATAAAAAATTGAGATCCATTAGTACCAGGTCCAGCATTGGCCATTGAAAGGACACCTGGAGCATCATGTTTTAACTCTGGAGAAAATTCGTCTTGAAAATTATAGCCAGGACCACCATTTCCTTGTCCATAAGGGCAACCACCTTGAATCATAAAGCCTTTTATAATTCTGTGAAATATTAAACCATCATAGTAATTTCCTTTTTTAACAGAGGTCTCTTGTTTTCCTTCAGCTAAATTTACAAAATTCCATACAGTTTCAGGACATTCTTTTGCATATAGTTCAATGGTAAAGTCTCCCATTGATGTACTCATCTTAGCATGTAATCTTTCATTCTCTTCTTTGTGGTTTGATTTCTCACTCATGTATTTCTCCTAATATTTAATGATTTTGTAGTTACCTTTTAAGTTTAGAGTCTTTTTACTATTAGTTTTATATAAAAACAATTCTTTTTCCGAGCCAAAGAGCTGATTGAGATTCAAACTGTACATTGGAACTCTCTTCAACTCATTCGAGAAAATGGAAAACATCTCATTTGATATAATTTGAACCCCATACTTCAAAAGATTATTTTTTTTAAGAAACTTAAGTAATCTCATTCTTGAATGACAGTAGGAAATAACAACAGGTGCTCCACGACCAAAAGAGCTTTTATTAAATAAGCTTTTTAATTTATTTGGTTTATTTATGTATTGGTCAACCTCAACTAAATGAATTCGTTTATATTTTGGTAGAATGAATACAGACAAGTTACCTTCAATCTTTTCATTACTTTCATAAAATATTTTTTCAAAATCAGAAGGTCTTAATTTGGACGAGTCCGCTAAATTAAAGGATGATATTTTATTATTTAATTCAAGTTGAAAAAGTATCGCTTTTCTGTAATTTGAAAAATAACTATTAATAAATAATGGTAAATTTAAATACTTTATTTCATTCTTAATAAAACATCGATGAATTTGAGAAAAATGAAAGTCTTTTGGAACCGTTGGTAAAAAGTATTTATATGTGTCCGATTGAACATAATATTTTTTTATATCTCGTCTTTTATATTCTGATTTTTTTAAGTCACTACTACATCCAAATATTGCAAGAATAGACAGTGAACCTAAAAAAAAGAGCTTAATTATATATTTATTCATTTTATTCTACTTTTGTAAAAAACTTTAAAACCTTATTTTCAATTTCAGTAATATTTTCAAGAATATTATCTTCTGTTTCCGTATAGTTTCTGTAGTAAAAAAACCCTGGTTCTTGCTCAAAGTCATTTAAGTCAGATGACATTGATACTGGAAACTTTAAATTCAAACCATTATAAATAGCACTATGAGATATTTTATTTCTGAGAATAACTATATCATCACATAATACAGATTTAATGGCATCCGAATCAATTTTTTCTAGAATAACAAATAGTCCATTTTGATCATCCATTTTTTCATACGCATAAGGCAAGTAATCATTTAAAATTTCAATTTGTTTTTTTGGTTCATCTGGCTTTGAAATTTTTGAGTTTTTTTCTTTAGAAAGTAATTTCCATTCGTCTATTTTTTTTAAAAACAAGTCGACTTCCATCTGCCATTTTTGATCATAGTTTTTAAAGAGATCAATTTCATAATTAATATTTTCATCACTATAGATAAACAACTGTCTATTAGGTTTAGAACTGAACCAACTATTAATTTCTAAACTATATTTTTCTAATGAATATTTATCACAAATAATAAAAAGTGAATCTGATTCAAAAGTTTTTGAAAAATCTTTTGCAATATGCTTTTGAACTTCTGGAAGCGTTTCATTTAAACACATCGATTCAGTCAAATTGGTATGAGTTTGGCCAATAATATTGGTAGCATCAATTACTATGTCAAATTCTTCAAAACAATCAAGACGATCTTCAATTCTATAAACGATTCTAAAGTTGTTTAAGATTCTATTCTTGTTTTCATTATTTTCACGATTATAGTTATTATGAGGTGTTTTAACTTTATGTATATTAATTATAGTCTTATTAGAGTCTTTTGAATTAAAATAGACAACATGAGCACCAAAATCTATTTTGAATAATTTATAGCAGTTGTCAGCAAATAGCCCCTGCCCAATAATAGCAATTTTCATTTGGTATTTTTAACACATTATTATACGAATTAAAAGAATATGGCTTTATTATCACCTTTATCTATTGCAGAATGTTCGGCGAATTTATACATAAACTCAATAAACGATTCAAGTGCACTAAACGATGGCATTGATTTATCAAATTCACATCCATAACGCAAATAAGTCTGTCCATTGTCGTTAACAAACTCGTTCGAATGTTTTATTGAGACAATTATTGGAATATATGAATGTTTTGTAAAATATATTCTAAGAGTAAATTCTGTACCACTTGCTATAACTTCACTTTTCTTTAAATTCCAAGGAACTTGAAATTGACAGCCCGATCTAGAGACATCAACTAAATCAACAGGATAAATGCTTCCTTCTCTGTCTAGAACAGAGTAAGCACCTAAAAAGTTATTAAACAAGAGCCTTTCAAAACCTCTTCGTTTTTTTTCGATATTTTCATTTCTTTTACTTACAAAATCTAAAACTTTCTCAGTCATTTTGACTCCTTAAAATAATAACTATCTCAAAAAACTTCTCGGAAGCTCGCAATAAAACTTAACCTATTTTAAAATTATTTGTTAGAGGGAAAAGACACTCATATTACTCAAGTACTTGGAATTATTTAATGAACTTCGCCTGCACTATCAGTTTCTATAATATCTTTTATTATTCCACCAATTGGATCGGGACTTCTTTTGTTATTAAAGGACTCACGCGGATCACATTTAGCTAAGCAAGCCTTTGTCTGATCAACCATATTAGCATTAGTTCCTGCTCTTAAATAATGAACACCGTTGCAACTAACGACCTCTTTATTGTTGTTAAATGAAAAGGAGCAATCGATTTTTTTTATTTTTTTAGACTCTAAAGTTTTAATTTTTAAAAGTTGTAATGAGTATTTATTAAATTTAATATTCTTCTTTTTATATCTTTTTAAAAAATTATTAATATCATTATTTTTTTGTTGAAGCTCATACCAATAAGCTTGAAAACATTTCTCTGAACTGGCAGGCAAATCTTCATAACCTGAAGCTAAACACTTATAGTTGTCTTGTAATTTTTTGAGAGTTTCCGCTTTTATACCACTTGAAAAGTTAAATGATAGACAAATCATAAATAAATAAACAAACATATATTTCATAAAGTTCTCCAACATAAAACTATCGGAAGAATTAAATAGAAGCTTTAGTTTGTGAGGAAATGAGTCATTAAATTTAATTTAATGGTATTTTTTTTCCCAAGATTTAGATGTTGAGACTTCTCTCAACATATCGTGAAAACTATCAAGTCTGGACATAATATTTGTATTTTCAGAAAAGTTATCTTGGATATAACAACCTTTTATTGACTCATGATGAGTACAGTCTTTAAATTTACAATTAAAACCAAGCTTTTCTAAGTCTGGCCAATAATGGATAAAATTTTCTTCTTCGATATCATCAATTGCAAAGCTTCTAATTCCTGGTGAGTCTATAAATGAAAAATTTTCAAAGTCAATTTTCTCACACCAAGTAGTCGTATGTTTTCCTTTCCCATCTAAACTTATCTCTCCACTTAAAAGTAGTTTATCAATTCCAGCGAGAGTTGAGATTGTATGGCTTTTACCTACTCCCGATTGGCCTAGTAAAATGACAGTCTTTCCCTTTAAAACTTCTTTCAGATCTTGAAGTCCATTTTTTAAAAACTGATTTTTATAATCTTCTCTTTGTAATGCTGAAACTTCAAAGCAATGCACATTTAGCTCTTTCAACCGGTCTTGTTCAAAAAGTAAGTCGACATTATTATCTTTTTTCCATTCATCCATTTTATTAAAGATAACGATTGCTGGAATTCCCCATTGAATTGATCGAATCAAAAATCTATCAATAATTCCTCTTTTATATTTAGGCTTTGAAACTGAAACTGTGATTATTAAGTAATCACAATTTGAAGCGATTGCTCTTTTTTTTCTTTCTCTTACAATGATACGACTAATTTCATTTTTTCTTGGCAAAATTTCTTTTATTAAATAACGATCATCCTCATTTTCTTGTTTTTCAAGTATAACAACATCACCTACTACTGCATTTTTCTTTTGTTTGTATAACTTGCCTATTAATGTTCCTTCAACTTCAAGAGAAGACTCGTCAATTTTACATACAACACTTTTTGCACCTGATTTTATGACAGTTGCTTTAAAATTAGATGACATTTAAAAATCCTTCAGGAAAAAATATATTATTAGGATCATATTTTGATTTTAAAGCTTTGAACGCATCAATTTGAACGCTACTATAAAAATGTTGAATATATTGTTTTTTCACAACACCTATTCCATGTTCGGCAAATGGTGAACCTTTCCAATCACGAACATTTTCATATAACTGATCTAGCAGTTTGTTTGTTTTTTTCACTTCTTTTTTCGTCGGCATAAAATTAAAATGAAGATGCCCATCACCAAAATGTCCAAATAGATTATAAGAAATATTTTGATTACTTAGTTCCTTGTAAAAAACTAATAATTTTTCAAAGTCATTGCCAATCATTTGAACATCTGATGCTTTTTTAATTACTCCACGCCGATCATTGTCTTCAAAAATTGCTCGAGGAACACTAACTCTTAATGTCTGACATTCTTTTCTACTTACTTCAAAAAAATCATTTTCTGAAATAAGCTCTAACTTTGAAATTAGATTTTCATAAATATATTCAAATTTATCTGAGATAACTTCAATAAAAATAAGATCATTTTCTTCAACAGGTCGTTCTTCTTTTTTTAAATACGAAAGTGAATTATGATCTAAAAATTCACAAGATAAAATATCACCTCTAAATTCTTGTACTTTTTTGAAAAATTCAAGATGAGCTCTAAAGTCCTCTTCCCATTTTCCTAACTTTAAAAACAAATATGTTACGTTGTGATTTGGAAATGTTTTAATTTTTGCACTTGTTATTACACCTAACTGCCCCTCAGTTCCCGTCATTAAATCTGTTTGTTTTTCAAAGCGTGGAAATGGTGCATTTTTATAGTTTTTATAAAAACTGTAATCTTCTTGATACTTAAATAATTGTTCATCAGTAAGATTTAAATCTAAAGCTTTTAATAAAACCTCTGACTTTAAAATTATTTTTTCACCTTTATAGTTTAAAAAGTGAACTTCTTCTATCTGATCTCTTAAAGCTCCTAATCCAAAACACCTTTCTCCTGTCGCTGAAGTTGCTATTCCCGATAAGACGCAAGCCAGTTCTTCAGTAGGAGAAGTCATAACTTGTCTATCGTGTTCGAGGCAAAAGGATTTCAAATCTTTCCAAGTAACTGCACCAGAAATTTCTACGATAGATTTATTTTCACCAATAAATTTTATTTTGGGCTTAATTGTTGATAAATTTGCAATAATTTTTGTCTTATCTAGTTTTGTTTCGAGGTCTAATTGCTCGAAAGGGATTACCAAAGAGGTCTTACTACCAGTATATAATGTTGGAACATTTTTTGAAATATGTTCTCTAATTTTATCCAAATCTGTTAAATTTATTTGTTGTGTCATTTTTTTATATTTTTAGCTATTACGATACCTTATATCAACTAAATTTTACAACTATCTTGACATTTATTGCATTTGACCATAAAAAGTATCATTAATTTCAATTACGCAGCCATAGCTCAGCTGGATAGAGCTTCCGCCTTCTAAGCGGAAGGTCGCAAGTTCGAATCTTGCTGGCTGCACCACTTTAACTACATGATATTACGAGTAATCCTAGGTTTAATTTTTACCAAAATTGATAAAAAAGACTCCGTTGTCATACCGTTGTCATACAATTATTTTTAAAGATTAAAAAAGAATTCGTTGTCATACCATTGTCATACATTAAAAAGAAAAAGTGCCAACATAATGTCAGCACCGTTTTACTATACTTATTTAATCATTTGTAATTGAAAAAGAATCCGCAACATTTATAATATTTTGTCCAATTAAATGGACATAGCCCATTGTAGTTTTAATGTCTGCATGCCCACCGATTGCCTGAACAGTTCTAATGTCAATTCCTTGTGAAACCATAAGACTTAAAGCTGTATGTCTTAAGTCATGAAAGCGTATAGGCCTTATACCAGATTCAATAAGATCTCTAATAAAAGAACGTTTTCTAAAATTTGCATGATTAATAGGACTACCTTTACTCGTTTGAAATAGTGTATTATTTAATTCATTTGTTTCAAACTTTGTAGTTAAGGTATCAAATTCATTTTTAACTTTCTCATTTAATGGAACAAGTCTTGTTTTATTACCTTTAGTTGGGCCAAAACATTTTGACTCAGATAACCATTGCCGGGAGATATTAATTACATTATTTTTTTTAAAATCATCTTTTTTTAATCCCCATAATTCTCCCGCTCTAATACCAGTATTAAGAGATATTAAGTAA